>Ga0335075_10000721_pt1 | contig 56143 bp, 64 predicted proteins | sample Lox_Sample_24_FD_206723 | JGI IMG/M metagenome (GOLD analysis project Ga0335075, IMG submission 206723) | Soil microbial communities from Loxahatchee National Wildlife Refuge, Florida, United States - Lox_Sample_2.4 | ecosystem: Environmental > Terrestrial > Soil > Wetlands | place: USA... | reverse complement strand
GTGCGGCGCAACGTGCAGGTCGGCAAACTCTCCAAGGGCGGCTACGAGTGCGAACTGGACGTGGTGGCCTACTGCCCCAGCCGCCAGCACCTGGTGCACGTGGAACCCTCCATGGACTCCCACACCTGGGCGGTGCGCGAGCAGCGCTATCAAAAGAAGTTCGACGCCGGCAAACGCTACATCCCCGCGCTGTTCGGCGGCATGGCCTTGCCCGCGGCCATCGATCACATTGCGGTGCTGGGCTACGCCAGCACCGCGCGCCGCACCACCTTAGGCGGCGGTCGCATCATAACGACCGCCCAACTGCTCACGGAGATCACCAAGGACATCGCCCCGCGCACCATTCAGAGCGCGGCCGTCCCCGAGCAGTACCCGCTGCTGCGCACCGTGCAGTTTTGCTACCAGCACCGCACAGCCGCCGGATGGCCCGCGTGAGCGCAACAAAAACGGCCCGGATTGCTCCGGGCCGTGGCGCTTTGCGGTCCCGCCGGCGCGACGGCGGTGCAACGCGGTGGAAGGGACACCGACTGACCCGAACTGCGCGGTTGCGTCTCCCAACGACCGGACCCCATCGCCGCGCGGCGATGAGCGTGGGGATAACCCTCGAACCCCTGGGTCCACCGCCCAGGTAAGCCCACCCGTCGCACGGCGCAAGCCATCGCCCTGAGCGCCGCATCACAGTCTGATCACCACCCAGAGTCTTCAAAGGAACGGACCCCATGACCCACGCCTCCCTCTTCGGCCACCTCGTCGGGCGCTTCGCCGTCCAACCCGAAAATCTGGCGACCGAGGCGCTCGGCTACGTGCTGCGCCGATCGCCGGGCGCGCGCCAGGCGCTGGCCTCCTTTCTCACGCACGCGGGCATGCCCGTGCCGCAGGAGTTGGCCTACCAAAACCAGGTGGCGGGCACCGATCAGGGCCAACCGGACTTGGTGGGCATCGACGCCGACGGGCATCAGCGGCTCATTGGGGAGGCGAAGTTCTGGGCGCACCTCACCGACCACCAGCCGGTGACCTACATCGAGCGTCTGCCGCGCGACGGCGGCGTGCTGCTCTTCATCGCGCCGGCGCAGCGCACGGCTGCGCTCTGGGGCGAACTGTTGCACCGCTGTCGTGAGGCCGGATTGCTGCCCGATGGCGCGGCCGCCACCACGCTCGGCGTGCACCACACACCCCTGACCGAAGGGCGCCATCTCGCCTTGGTCTCCTGGCGCGCGCTGATCGACGCGTTGACGCGCGGCGCGGACGCCCTCGGCGACAGCGCCACCGTGGGCGATCTGGAGCAACTGACCGGGCTGTGCGACGCGATGGACTCCACCGCGTACATCCCCATCACCAGCGCCGACCTGACCAGCCCGTTGTACCGGCGGGTGATCGACTTTGCGGATCTCGCCGATGACATCGTGACGGCCTTGGTCGCGCAAGGCCAAGCCGATGTGAAGAACATCAACCGACAGCATTTCAAGTGCATCAGCGGTCGCTACTTCCGCCTGCGTGGCAACGGCCTCTACATCGGTTGCGATATTGCGAAGTGGACCACGCTCGCGCCCACACCCATCTGGCTCACCTTCGGGCAGGGCTGGCCGTTGACGCACGACATCCGCACGGCCCTGGCGCCGCTGCAGGCCACCACGCCGCCGCAGGCGTTCGCGCCCGATCCCAACCTCATCACGCTGCCCCTGCGCGTCCCGACGCTGCAGACCCGCGAGGTGGTGCTCCACGCGTTGGTCGACCAGGTGCTCGCCATCGCCGACCGCCTGCCGGCCGTCGCCCCCACACCGATCGGCGGCGTGCGCGCCCCCGCCTGACCGCTGGGCCACACCGGGGCCTAAGGGACTGCTACGCGGCGCGGGCGTCGTTCACGACCACTCGAGGCCCCCTTTCGCGCCTCCAAAAAGACTGAGGCCGCCAAGTTCTGGCGGCCTCAATCGGGAGATACGACGCGCGGGAGGGGGGATGACAGGAGGTCCGTTGTCCCCAGAGTGGAGTGGTCAGCGCCACTCACTGGCAAGTTCGTTGGCGCTGACCTTCCTGTTCACAACATCTGGCCCGGAGGGCCCAACTTCATGCGTCGCAAACCCTCTTCAACTCATCATCACTGATCGGTGCCCCTCGCGGGGTGCCCGTGTGTCCTCTCCTTCCAAAGTTCGGACACGCAGGCTCTCTGTTGTTTCCCAACAACCCTCCATCCACACGCAACCCGGACGGCCTGACCAACTTAGTCGGTCGCGACCGCCTGTCAACCCGAGGCGGCACACACGGACCACACCGCGCCCATCAGTCCGGCGACCGAGACTCCCGCTCGATTTCTTCTTCCATGATCCGGTTGCGCGCGCGGTAGCGCTCCGCCCACAGGCGCCGCTCCGTGGGATCGCGCCACGGTTCGAGCAGCGCTGCCTCCAAACTCATCGCCCGCACCGAGCACTCGGCAAACGTGGTGGTGGTGACCAGGCGCTCGGGGAGATCGCCCACGACGCCGACCACGGCCTTACCCTCAATCAGCACGAGCATGCCGGCCTGCAAAATCTGCCCTTGTCGATGGACGGCGGGCAATCGGGAGCGCACATGGCGCTGGCCCACCAAGGAGGCGCTCTCTTTCGCCCGCCAACCGGCCTCCCACTCCGCGATCGCGCCCTTCGTTGCGGTGAGCGTCGATCCTTGGGCGGCGGTGAAGGGATTCGGCGGCGGTTGGATCTTCCGGCGCTGACGCCCTTCGGCCTGACTGATGCCCAGCCACCAGTCGGCCAATGTGGCCTTCAGCGGGGTGGCCGGATCCAGGGCGTCGATGCGTTGGCGCAGCGCGTCGGCGTCCATCGCCCGGTCGGCGGCGGCGCGCGGTTTCAACGATTTCAGCAGGTCCACCGCCATGCGTTTGGCGGCGTCCTCAAACTCCTGCTTGCTGCCGTACGTGGGCATGGGGCGGTCCAAGGGGCGGGAGACCACTGTAGCCCGACCGTCCCGACCGCGCGATCCGCTACGATCGCCGTTTCCCCGCGCAGGATCGACCCATGGCCACCCCGATGTCGCAAGACTTTCTCAACGACCAATGGGCCAAGGTGTGGGCCCACCAGCAAACGCCCTGGGAGCCGCAGGCCACCACCGGATTCGACAACCGGGACCAACTCTCGGTCCACGACCGACCGAACGATCCCACCGCGCCGCGCCGAGTCTTCGAGCGCACCGCGACACCCGCGGGCCTCACGCACTGGACGGAGGTGCCCGACGTTGTCTTGCTGACGCTCAAGCGCCCGACCGCGACGATCTGACCCTACGACACCGCCCGCACTTCGTCCCAGTTGGTGGTGTAGCAGGGGCTGAGCATGTCGCGTTTCATCGACCAGTCCTGCTTCGCGCGGATGCCGCTCCAACCGACGCCGAGGTGCCCGCTGCCCCATTTGATGTTCGCGGTGTCGAGCACGTGCATGAGTTGGGCGCGTTTCGCGTCCCATTCCTCTCCCCGACTGGGGACTCGGTCGGCCTGCGCCGCCCGGCCCGGGCGCGGCGCGTCGAACAGTGACCCCTGGTGCTCGGTGTGGGGCCGCAGATCGTCGAGGACCACGCCGGCTTTGACGTAGCGGTACCCCGGCCGCACGATCGAGCGGAGCAGGGCGGTCGACCAGGCGGCGAGCACCGCGGTGTCGGCGCTCGGCGACGGCAGCGCCACCGATCGCGACGGTGTGTGCTGCGGGTCCTGCGGGCGGAACGGATTGGTGGTGAGCCACACGCCGACGCGGCCGGCCACCGATCCTTGGGCGCGGGCTTTTTCCGCGGCGCGGGCCGCGTGCGCGTGGACGGGCGCCATCAGATCGTCGGCGGTGTAGAGCGGCGCGCCGAAACTCCGACTGGAAATGATTTGCTTCTTTGCCGGCGGCTCCGTCTCCCACCCCAGGCAGCGCGCGCCCTGCAACTCGCGCACCGTGCGCTCGACCACCACCGAAAAGCGCTCGCGCAGCCGCTTCGGATCGGCGGCGCGCAGATCCGCGGCCGTACTGATGCCCCCGTCGATCAACTGCGCCGACAGGCGCCGGCCGATGCCCCAGACATCGCCGACGGGGACCTCCGACAGCAGCGCGTGCAACGCGGGCTCCGCGAGGGCGGTGAGGTCGCACACACCCATCCAGCGCGGTTGCTTCTTGGCGATGTGGTTGGCCATCTTCGCCAAGGTCTGCGTGCCGCCGAACCCCACGCACACGGGCAGTCCGGTCCACACGCGCACCCGATCGCGGATGGTGTGCCCCAGCGCGGTGGCGTCCGGGTGCAGATGCGTGTGCTTGGAAAAATCGAGAAAGGACTCGTCGATGGAATACACCGACTGATCCTCCGGCGGCACGAACTGCGCGAGCACGCTCATGAAGCGGCGGCTCATATCCCCGTAAAGCGTGTAGTTCGACGAAAACGCGGTGAGGTCCCAATGCGATCGGCGCGCCTGATCGCGCAACTGAAACCACGGCGCGCCCATGGGAACGCCAAGAACCTTCGCCTCGCTCGTGCGGCTCACCACGCAGCCGTCGTTGTTGGAGAGCACCACCACAGCGCGGCCGTTGAGGTCCGGCCGGAACACGCGTTCGGCCGAACAATAGAACGAGTTGGCGTCCACCAAGGCCAGCATGAGCGGTGCGTCCGTGTCGGAGATTCGCGCCGGCGTCAGCGGCGCTTGCGGAACGAGCGCAGCGCGTGGGTGACCACGCCCCAGATTTCCATCACGTCACCGTCCTTGGGGACGATCGGCTGGAAGTGGGGATTCTCAGGAATGAGCGCCAACGCCCCGTCGATCGTGCCCAGCGTTTTGATGGTGAGATCGCCGTTCAAAATTGCCACCACGACATCACCGTGCTGCGCGGTCAGCGCCCGATCGACCACCACGCGGTCGCCGTCAAAAATGCCGGCGCCGACCATCGAAAAACCGACGACACGCAGGATGTAGGTGCTGGCTTCGTGGCCGCGCACCAAAATTTCGGCATTCAAATCGATCGAGTCGTCCAAATAATCCTGGGCCGGAGAGGGAAAGCCTGCCGGCACACGGGACGTGAACGCCACCAACGGCAGGGCGGAGGTGGCGCGCAGCGGCACGGGATCGACCGCGTGGGTGGGCGACCGCTGCGCGTCGAGGTAGGCCACCACGGTGTCGACCTGGGACAGCGGCACCCGCACGGGCTGGGTGGGCTCTCCGAACACGCCCGAGCCCCGTTTGCGGCCGGAGCCGGCGCGGAAACCGCCGAGGGGAGGGGTCATGGGGAAGGGCCTTTGATTTCGGTACGGAAATCAATTGTGCACCCGGCGGGTGGCGGAAGGCTAGGGGGAGTGCGGCGTGGGAACGCACACAACTCCACAGAGCACCAACGGAAAGTGATGCGAGGCGGCTCACAGAATGGGCCGCTGGAGGGTGTTGGGTGAAGACAGCAGCACGCGGATTCATAGGGTGAATGGAGTCCCAGACTGAGAACTCCCGTGAGACCGACCATGCGTGCACCCAACCCCAAGATCGCCGAACGCAACGCCCAGATCATCGCCCGCTACCGTGACGGAGCCGCCTACAAGGACATCGCTGTGGAGTTCCACCTTGCGCGCGGCTCGGTGAGCGCGATCATCACAAAGGCCGGCGCGGCCCAGGGGCGGACCGCCAGTCCGCAACTCGATCCCAAAATCGCAACGCGCAACGCCCAGATCATCGCCCGCTATCGTGACGGCGCCACGTATCGGGAGATCGCAAATGAATTTCACCTCACTGTGGGATTGACGGGCACCATCATCTGGCGGGCTGGCGTGGCCGAAGGCCGCAAGCGGATCGCGGATCCCGCAGTCGCTGCGCGCAACGCCCAGATCATCGCCCGCTACCGTGACGGCGCCATGTACCGGGAGATCGCAAAAGAATTTCACATCACTTTGGGACTGGTGAGTCTCATCATCTCCAGGGCCGGCGTGGCCGAAGGCCGCAAGCGGATCGGGGATCTCGCAGTCGCTGCGCGCAACGCCGAAATCATCGCCCGCTACCGTGACGGCGCTTTGTACAAAGACATTGCGGAAGCGTTCCACCTGTCTTTCGGCTCGGTGAGCCGAATCATCTCGTCGGCCGGCGCGGTCCAAGGGCGTCGTCGAGGGCCTCGGCCCTCTAGCGCTGCCCGCAGCGTCTCCCATCCCGGGCACCGGTCCGCTCCCCAAACGAAGCGCGCCACCACCACGCCGGGTGCGCCACGGACGCAACGTCGTCGGAGTGCGTGACCGATGCCCCACATCGGGGCCCAACCGCTCACACTGCGGCGCGCCTAACATCCTTCGGATCCGCCGCGCTCTTGCGAATCGAATGCGGTTCGATAGCGTGACTATCCCCAGGAGAGCGCTATGACACAGATCACCATGACGTTTCTGCAGTCGGCGATTTACGAGGAACAGGGCGCCGCCGCTTGCGATGTGCTCGAGCGCCTGACCGAGCGCGCCCAGACGCTGGCCAACCGCCTGGACCGCAGCGTCGAGATCGTCACGATCGACGGCCTGGTGGCCGAGACGTGCCATCCGGAATCCGCGGTCGCTCCGTCGCGCTGCTGATTCATCGCCCGCAACCACACAGGAACCACACCATGATTCTCGTTTATCTGACCGCCGACGATCCAACGTCCAACCACCTGACCTACAACATCGCTGTCGCGCCCGCGTTCCCGCTCGTTCCCGCCGACAACAATGGCGTGGCGTTGACGAACTACTCCGAGTACGAACACTACGTGCTTCAGCGTCTGGATCGCGGTCGCTCCCGTCAGCAGATCCTCACCGATCTCGGGCTTTGGAACGGGCCGGCGGTGCAGCGCATACAGCGCGACGTGCGCGAGCGCGGATTCCAACGCCGCATCCGTCTCCAGCAGATCGTCATGCAAGACGAAATGGACACCATTCGGCAGGGGCGCCAGCGTGCGGCGGAGATCATGCGGTCCGGTGCGTATGTCGATGATGTCCTCGCGGATCTCCTCCAGGAAGGCGTCCTGGTGGCGCCTGCGCCGGAACGCGTCGCGTACGACGCCGTGGTTGATCGCGCCAACGTCCTGCGGTATCGGACGGCACGATCGGCGAACCTGCCCCGGCCGGCACGACGCCCGCGAGCGACCACCCTGGTCGTCGAGAAGGGCGGTGTGGACGGGGCCCAGGTCGTTGCGATCATGCGCTCCTTCAATCCCACCGCCACCGTCCGGCCTGCGCTCTAACAACCCGCTTTGCCACACGCGGCTCCTAGCGCTTCCCAAACCGACCGTTCCTCGGTATGTGTGTCCTGTTCCCGCAGGACACGCCCAATGGATCAACCCGAGCCCCTCACCACCACCTTCTGGCGCGCCGTCCAACAGGGCCGGTCCCGCGCGGTGCGCGCCTTGGCCGAGGAGCACCCGCACCTGGTGCACTGGGCGCACGTCGACCGCACCGCGCTGATGGAAGCCACCAGCCGCGGGCACAACTCCGTGGTGGAGGACCTGATCGCCCTGGGCGCGGACGTTGACGCTCATACGCCGCGCGATTGGACGGCGCTGCACCTGGGCGCCCATGTCGGCGCGGTGATGCCCATCCGGATCCTGCTGGACGCCGGCGCCGACGCGCGGCGCACCAACGACGAGGGGCACACCCCGCTGATCGTGGCGGTACGGGCGGGGCAGGAGACAGTGGTCCAAACGCTGATCCTGCGCGGCGTGGACGTGCACCAGGCCGACGGCTGGGGATCTCCCTTGCACCACGCGATCGCCAAGCGCCAGCAGGCCATCGCCCAGCGCCTGATCAACGCGGGCGCCGATCGGGACGCACGCGACGCCCTTCACCGCACCGCGCGCGAACGGGCGCGCGATGTGGGCTGGTCCTTTGAGTACGACCAGCACATGACTCTGTGAAGTTGTTCCCTAACGGTCGGGCTCCGTCGCCCGATCCCCACCGCGCGCTGAGCGCCCGATGTGACCCCTTGGAGACCGATGATGCCCACCACCCCGCGACCCTCTCTGGCCTTCGGCGCGTTCACGTGGGCCATCCACCACCGCGACGGCGACCTGGTCACCCATCTGCTGGCGTGGTCGGAAGCCAAAAGCGCGCTCACGGAACAGAGCGAGAATCGGACGCTTCTCCACCTGGCCGCGATCGAGGGCGACCGCGCGGTGATTCGCGCGCTGGTCTCCGGCGGGGCGGCCGTTGATGCACGCAACAGCGTCGGCGACACGCCGCTGCATGCGGCCGCTCGGGCCGGCGCCACCACCGCGGTGGACACGCTCCTCTCGTTGGGCGCCAACCGGAACGTCGCCAACCACCAGGGCGAGCGGCCGTGGGATGTGGCCCAGCACGCCGCCACCAAGGCCGCGCTCGCGCCCACCCACCAGGCGGACGAGTGGGGCGCCACATTGATCGAGGCAGCGCTTGCCGGACGCGAGGCGGTGGTGCGCCAGATTCTCAGCCGCGCCGACGCGCACAACCTCGTGGACATGGTGGATCCGGACGGCACCACCGCGCTCATGGCCGCTGCCTCGCGCGGCCATGTGCCGGTGCTGCGCCAACTCATCGCGAGCGGCGCCGCGTTGAACACCCAAACACCGGAAACGATGATCACGGCCCTGCACGCCGCCGTGGCCAACAACCATCCCTTTGCCACGCGAGAACTCCTGGCGCGCGGTGCCAACCAGCACCTGCACGACGCCGACGGCCACACACCCTTGATCAGCGCCGTGGTGGCCGGCAACGACGTGATCGTCCGCGCCCTTTTGGAAATGAGCACCGACGCGATCGACCAACCCGACAGCACCGATCGGGGCTACCGCCCGCTGCACCACGCGCTGGAGCGCAACCCCATCGGTCCCATCGTCGATCTCCTTCTTCAGTTCGGCGCGGACACCCAAGCGACCAGCGAGGAGGGCGTCACGCCCGAGCAGATCGCCAAAGAGAACGGCGCGCGGCTGATCAAACGCCTCGGCCGCGAACAGGGCTTGGAGATGTGAGCCCATGACGGTGAGCGAACAGGCCGCCCGCAACGATGTGACCGGCGTGGCGGACGCGATCGCCGCCGGCGCACCGCTGGACCAATGGGATCCCCTCACCGGATTGGCACCCCTGCACGCCGCCGCGCTCCGCAACGCGCTCCCCACGCTGGAGGCCTTGCTTGCCGCAGGCGTTCGGCGTGACGCCCCGGCCTGGGACGGGCGCACGGCGATGCACCTCGCCGCGTCGCCGGAGATCGCCCGCGCCTTGGTGCGCGGCCTGCGCCCCGAGCGGGTGCAGCAGATCGTCAACGCACGCGACGCCGAGCAGCGCACGCCCTTGCACCTGGTCGCGCTGGCCGGCGCGGGCGGACGGAACGGCGGGTGGGTCAAGGATCAGCGCGATGCGTTGTTGGCGCTTGGCGCCGATCCCTCGCTCCAGGATCGGGACGGCCTCACGCCGGCCGCGTTGGGCCGGGCCCTGGGCAACTGGGAGATGGCGTGCGTCGAAGCGGTGGCGCCGGGCCGAACGCAGGGGCAGGGAATGGGGCAGGAGCGGTGATTGGACGCGACCGGTGGCCCACACGGGAGGCTTAGGGCGCCGAAGGGCTCGCCCTCGTCTCACCCGGTGCCGTTCCCCGTGCACCACGTTGCATATGTCCACGGCGGTACAACCACAGGGCGATCAACAGCCCGAGGGCCAGGCCGTCGAGCATCAACACCACGCTGGCGCGCAAGGACAGTCCCAAATCCGAAGACAGCGCGGCGCCCAGGATTGTGCCGAGTTGCATCAAGTTGCCAAACGCCGATCCTGGCGAAATCTTATTGCAGTCGTCCACCCATTCAACAACCTCGGCTCCAATATCGGGTTGGTTGCCATAGAGCAGTGGCTGGTCATTTTCTGGCGTGATTGCGGGCAGCATGTCGTCGTTCGTATCCATTGCACGGGTTCCTCTCCACGGATTAGATCAACTTGAAACGAATGGCGAGGCCCACAACAACACCGGCACCAACGGCCCGATAGATGGCGGCGCTCTCGAAATCCCCGAACAGCATGACGCTCAGGAGATAACCCAAACACGCATAATCGATCACGTTCTGAATGCGGTTGTACAAGGACCCAACCGGCCGATTTACAGTCGTTTCTGGGGAGGGCGTTGACGTCACCGTGCTCATTGCGGTCACCGTTTCCAGGTCCACAGCGTGAATGCGAGAGCGAGTCCCGCACCCAGTGCCATACAGTGACGATCAGCATGCGCTTGGATACCGACGCCGTTCGCAACGATCCAGCCGAGACATGCTCCGCCCGTGAGCGAATTGAGCACCTTCATCACGGCGGAATTCTCGTGGGATTCGCGCGGCGATTTCTGAGGAGTTGCAGGTTGGGTGATGACGTCCATCATTCGATCCTCGTTCAGCGCTTGCGGTTCGGGATCAACCATTTGAACTGGTACGCGAGCGCCACGGCGACCACCGCACCACCTAATGCGTAGAGTCCGCCGTATTTCAGGTCGCCAACGAATGGTCCAACCATGATCGCCCCAAATAATGCATATCCGAACATCCTGTCACTGAGGCTGGAGGACGGCTCAACGTCGGTGTTGGCGGGCTTGCGCGTGGCGACAACGCTGGCTGCGTCGCCCATCGCCGCCGTTCCACCATCAGCGCGCTCAACCGGTCGATCGACGGTCGTTTCGGAGGTGGACGTTGGCATTTCGGTCGCGTTCAATGTTGAACTGATCGTCCGATATTGCTCAATGAATTTTTCATCATTGATGTAACTGGTGTCGGGAACCAAGGTTGGAATCTTGGAGAAGAAACCATAGCGGCGAGTCGGCACCGTTCCACCATCACCGCGGCGCCCCAGCAGCGCATCGCGCGCCGCGTTCACCTCCGCCACGCGCACCGCGGCTGCGGCGCGAATGTCCTCAACGGTGGCGTCGGACGCAACGCCCAACACACCATGCGGGTCGGGTGGGGCGATCGAGGTCGTGTTCACGATCACGCCGCCATCGGCGCCCAGAAGGCTTCCGCGACGGCGCGGCTGAACGGCCAGAGGACGCGCGGGTCGTGCCAAATGTCCGTTTTCACGGCCAACACATCCGCCAGGCTGAGGCCGTGTTCGTACACCAGGTGATCGACTTCGCGGGCGCTCGCTTGGTAGGACGCGTTGGTGTCCCAAGGGTTGGCACGGTTGAACATCTCCACGGCCACCGAGCGGCAGCATCCGCTGGTGAGTGCGCACTTCAGCCAATAGCCGCCCGGTTGCTCGGCCGTGTTGCGAATGTCCTGCAGGGAGTGGCCGTGCACCAGCACGTCCTCGTCGATCCGGCGGGCGATGGTCAGGACGGTGGTGCGGGTGTCATCCGATGCATCCGGGAAACGGGACCGGAACTCGGACTCGGCGTTGAATGGGGTGGTCATGCGGCAGGTTCCATACTTAGGGGTCCTTCCAACCTAAGCCCGCACCCATCCGCCGCAAGCCCCGCAACAGCCGAACTGCGACCGCCCTAACACACCTGGGCCTAAGGGATTGGACGTCACCAGATCGCGCGGAGCCGTTGCCGTCGTACCGTCCGCCGTGTCTGCGATTGTTGACAGTCTGGAATGTCAAAAATCCCGACAGACGTTACTCCTCCTGAGCGAGGGCCACCGGGCAGTGATCGGCGTGGACGATCGGTTGCTGCGATGCCCACGGCACCCACGCGCCGCACAGTCGGCAGCGCTCTTTGTCTTTCTCGAAGAATCCGCCCATCACCCACTCGGTGGTCTGCTCGATGGGCACCAGGACGTGCCCACTGCGCCCGTCTGGCACATCGCGCGCGAACGCCTCCCGAACGCGCGTCCAATCCTCTTCCGAGCCGCCGCGCCGCAGCCACGGGCCGAGGTCCAGCCCCGCGACCACGAACAACGCTCGGCGCACGAGATCGGGATCGTCGGGGAACACGGACTGACGGCGCAGTGCGACGGCCTCCCGTTCGGCGGCCTCCGCCCGCTGGGTGAGCGCAGCGGTCTGCTGCTCCAGATCCGCGGCCCGCTGCCGAGCGGTGTCGAGCAGCGCCTGCTGCACCAGGGAATCGAGGTCGTTGGCGTCCATGGGGCGGCCCATCGAAGGATGCGGGCAGGGTAGCACCGGCGCCGAAGGGAGAGCGGGGGAGAGGAAAAACGGCGGCCGGGACCGTCGCCCCCAACCGATCGATGCGGTCCGAGATCCCCCAGGTGCCCTGAGGCGGCGCCGATCGTTTGTGCCGGCCCTTAGGTCCCTGTGTGGGGTAGGGGAGTGGATCGAACCACCCCGGAACCCGGTCGACCAACCACGACGCTCGTGCCACCCCCAACGGAGGCACGACCATGAGCACCCAGACGAACCAACCGATCCTCGGCACCGCCAAGGTCCGTCCCACCCGTGTCACCACCACCGCGCAGCAGCGGCGCCTGGCGCGCTTGCCGGCGCATGCGTTGCCCCATGTCCGCAGGCAACGCCGCACCACGCCGCACGAACGCGCTCCGAGCCCCAGCGATCGCGCCGCCGCAGCCGCCACCGCCGCGGGCTACGCCCTCAACGCTCGGCAGAAGGCCGACGGACTCGCGCTGCTCCAGGCGTTGCCCACCGACAGTGCGCCGCTGATGTTCTTCGATCCGCAATACCGCTCGGTGCTGGACCACCTCAGCCTTGGAAACGAGGGCGCGCGCAACCCCAAGCGGGCGGCGCTGCCGTCGCTCAGCGACGATCAGATCCGCGCGTTCGTTTCGGAGATCGAACGCGTGCTCACCCCCTCGGGCCACCTGATGCTCTGGGTGGACAAGTTCCTTCTCTGCACCGGCGTCCAACGCCTCACCGAGCACACCGACCTTCGCTGCGTCGACATGGTGACGTGGAACAAGATGCGCATGGGCATGGGCCACCGCACCCGCCGGCACACCGAGCACCTCGTCGTGTTCCAAAAGACGCCGGTGCGCGCCAAGGGTGTGTGGTCCAACCACTCGATTCCGGATGTGTGGCACGAGCAGGTGGAGCGTGGCGGGCACACCCACAGCAAGCCCATCCGTCTCCAACAGGCGCTGATCCAGGCCACCACGCGCATGGGCGATCTCGTCGTCGACCCGTGCGCCGGCGGCTTCTCCGTGCTGGAGGCGGCGGAGGGCACGGGCCGCCGGTTCCTGGGCGCGGACCTCAATGGGTAGGGCGTGGCGGGAGCGGGAGCGTCCCAGGACCGAACGGTCCTGTGGCGTTGCCGTGTCGGTGCAACGATCACGAGCGAATGTGGAAAAGAACCAAGTGTCCACACGGAACGCAAAGAGCGCGATGTGTGAGGAGTCTCACCTCATTTGTTCGACAGGTGCCCTTGCGACTGGTCCACCAGCCGATAGGGTGGATATCACCACCTCAGGAGGAGTACAGATCATGAGCATGACACTTAAACAGGCCCGCGCGATCGTAAGGACGATGAAGGCGATGAATGCAGCAGCCCAAGCGCTGAGGGCGCATGAGGCGTGGATGGAGGTGACGATCGCAGCGGCCGACGCGGGGGATGCAGCGGCGCAGGAGGCGTACGAGGCGGTGGAGAAGGATGATGACTCGAAGTGGTGCGGTCTGAACGAAAAAGACGAGGAGGCGAGGGAGGCCGCGAAGTGGGCGGCATTGAGTGTGTCGGCCGATGCGTGGAAGACGGAGGAGGCATACGAGGCGCTGGTCGATGAAGCGCGCGCGGTCATTCGGGCCAGCGCCGACCGCGCCGCGCTGACCGCTGTTGCCGCAGCCGACTCACATGCGCCCGCCATTCGGCGCGCGATGTAACACGGAGCCCCACCATGACGACCCCAAGCCCACACACACCCCGCGCGCATCAGGCCACAACGAACCAGACGGCCGTCGATGCCCTGGCCGAGGCAGCCCGTTACAGCCTGTTCTCCGCGGTACGATCACTCATTGCATCCGGAACGGATGTCAACGCCTGCGATTCGGATGGGCGCCTTCCGTGGGTTGAGGCCGCTCTCAGCGGGCGGGCGAAGATCCTTCGCTTGTTCATCGACGCCGGTGCGGACGTCAACGCGTGGCGATCGGGCAATGGGGACCAAACTGCGTTGATGATGTCCATCCGGTGGGGGAATCACGGCGTGGCTCAGATGCTCATTGAGGCCGGTGCGGACCTCAATGCGCGCGATGCAGAGGGACGGACGGCGTTGAGCCTGGCCAAGGCCGAGTGGCATGCCCGGATGGACGACACCGTCGCGCTGATCGAACGCACCATCCTTGCCGACGTCGCCACGCGGACGACGAGCGCGCCACCGACCCGGCGGGCCATGTAATGAGGACCAAGCCAATGATCACACCCCACCAACTTACTCCCCGCGAACGCGAAGCCATCGCCCACCACCAGGCCGGGCGCACCCCCGCGCAGATCGCGCCGCTCATGGGCGTCTCGTACGCACGCGCGCGGCAACTCTTGATCGACGCCGGCGTCACCCCGCACCGCACCTTGGCGCCCGCCGGCACAGGACAGTGGAAGCCCCAGATGGATCGGGTCGCCTACCGCCGTCCCCGCGCCGAGCGGCGCGACCGGGTGCGGGCGGAGTTGACCGTCGACCCCACACTGTCGACGCATGTCTTGGCCCAACGAATCGGCGCCCACCCCGAAACCGTCCGCAAGGACCGCCAGGCGTTGCGCCTGCAACGAGGGATCGCCTCGGGTCGCCCATGAGCCACATCCGGGCCCGAGCGCGGGATGTGTGAGGAGCCTCACCACATTTGTTCGACACGAGCCCTTGCGACTGGTCCACCAGCCGATAGGGTGGATGTACCCCAATCAATCGCAGCAGGGCACCACCATGAGCAGCACCATGACGATCAAACAAGCCGAGGCGATGATGCGGTGGGTGAAAGCGCTCGACAACGAGACAACGACGCGGGCAGCGTGTGCGCGCACGATCGTTGAAGTGGGCGAGCGTGTGGACAGGACTTTTCCGGGGCCGGAAGGCGCGCTGGCACGGTGTGAGGCGTTGGCCGATGCTTGGGAGCGGGAGGCGACGACCGTGCATAATGCGAAACTCGAAGTGTCCAAGCGCAGAGGACTGGCGGGGCGCGCGGGCCTCGACACCCATGGGTGGAGGCGGCCGGCGGACTGGTTTGGGTCCATGGTGGCCGAGGCCCGTATCGTCCTGGAACGTGCCGCACTGGCAGCGGTGGCCACGCCCGACACCCACGGGCGCGCCGCCCGGCGCGCGATGTAACTGCCCACGCCCCACACGAAGCCCCAGGAGCCCCCCCATGACCATGTCGATCCAACAGGCCCGAGCGATTGTGCGGGTGGCCCAGGCGTCCGAGGTTCTCGACGCGACAACCACCGATGCCGATTGGAACGCCGGCTGGCGCGGTCTGATCGCGGCGCGACGGTCCGCCCGGTCGGTGGGTGTGGAGGTCGGTGGGGTGGGCTCGCAGGAGCACGCGCGCTGGACCGTGCGTCAGGGCCTCATCGAACAGGCCGCGCGGTCGCTCGGTGTGGAGATCATTCCCTGGAGCGACGACGCGGTCGGTGAGGCGCGCGCGGTCCTCGATCGTGCCGCCCTGGCCGCTGTGGTGACGCGGGCGACCGAGACCTGCGCGCCCCAACGGCGCGCGATGTAATCCACGATCCCCCGGCGCCCCGTGTGGGACGCTGGACGAACCGCGCGGGCCCGGTATGTGTGGAGGCTCCCCGACGGTCCCCATTCGGACTCGCTCGGGGTGCCCCTCGCCGTCCCGGAGCCGCACGCATGTCCCTTCCGCCTCTCACCGACCGCCCCAGCCGCTTGTACGCCCGCGTGGAGCGCGTGCTGGGCGACTGGCCCCGCCACGAACAGGAGACCTTCTGGGCGAACAGCGATGCGTGGGCCATCGCGGCGCTGGACTGGCTCAACGGGCAACGGGCGGGGCGGGCGATCTGGGTGGCCACCTACGAACCCGGCGACGGTACAAAACGCCCGCTGGCCCACATCGTGGTCGAGGCCGCCGGCACGCAATGGGACACATCGGGGCCTGGGGCCATCGCGCGGTGGGAAACCGCGCACCCCGGCTCGGTGACCTGGACGCTCGCCAGCGCCGACTCGCTGCGCGCGCTCCGCCTGGAGCACTCGGGCCGCACGGTCGACCCCCAGAGGGTGCTGGAGGCGGCAACGCGCATCCGCCACCGCGAACAGGAGCGGTTGCAGGACGCGACCGCCCAGGTGCGCGCGGTGCTGGCCGATCGGACCCCCAACCTGGTCGATTTGATGGAAGCGATCGACGAAGGCGCCGCACTGACCGCGCGCGCTCCCGACGGGCGCACGGTGCTCCAATGGGCGCTGGACCGCGATCCCAACGACGCGGAGTTCCTCACGTATTTGATGAACTGCGGTGCGTACGTGCTGCAGCCGGGGAGCGATGGACGGACGGCGCTCGACCAGGCGCACCGCACCGGTGCGTTCGACGCGCGCGACCTGATGCTCTCGCGCTTCTCCAACGAGCAACGCCGGCTGTTGCTGGGGCATTTGCGCGCGCATCACACTCAAAACCTGGAGGGCGCTCGGCCCTCCGTGTGGGAGCAGGCGGAAGCCGCCGCCTCCACGCGCGTGCCCGATCCGCTCACCGTGGCGTACATGGCCAAAGGGGCGGCCGACGTCATCAAGAATCTGCCGCGCTTGCCCCAAGGCATCGCAGGCGAACTCGACCTCGTCGATCAGGTGATCGCCCACGCGGCGCTCATCGACGCGATGGCCGATCTGCGTCGCGACGATCTCGCTGGTGTGTTTGTTTACGAGGTGGCCGAACCGCTGGGCGCGTTCATCGCGCAACGGTTGGTCGCCGGCGGCAGTGTGGATCTGCAGGACGCGGTGCGCGTCAAAGCACGGGCGTTGGTGGCCGATTGCTGCATGGACGCGGGAACGAAGCAAGAAAGCGGGCACCAGACCACCACAACGCAGGGATGGGAACGTGAGATGTGACGGGGGTTGTGACGAAAACGTGAAGACAAGGCGGGCTGTTGTCGCGCTGATTCCGCGCCGCTACGATGCGGTGAGAGGACAGGGGCAACGGGATGTTGAATCGGATTCGTCGCGCAAGCGTTGTTGTGTTGTGGCTGGCAGGGACCGCCGTGTGCGGCGCCGCGCCGTCGGCCGCACCCTTGCCACCGGGCACCATCGTTCCCACCCCCGATGCGAGCGCGCAGGTGCTGCGCACCATCCTCTGGCAACAAGACGATCGCATTGATCTGGCCAAAGCCAAGATCGCGATCGATCACCTGGTGGACCCCACCATCGATCAAGCCGCCACCCTGAAAGAAGTCGACGGCTGGGCCGCCAAAGTGCGCGCCCGCATTCCGGCCGGCGCCACCACGTGGCAAAAGGTGATGACGGTCTACTCGACCATCTACGTCTCCGGCCCGTGGAACGACTTTCATAAGTTCGACTACAACTTCGACGATCCGATGGGCAAGGACGTGCACACGACCATGCTCTCGACCTACCTGGCCACGCGCAAAGGCAACTGCGTGTCGATGCCGATTTTCTTTGCCATTTTGGCGCAGCGCATCGGATTGAAAGCGGTGCTGGCCACCGCGCCGAATCACATGTTTGTGAAGGTGATGCTGGACGACGGGCAATGGAAAAATATCGAAGCGACGAGCGGCAGCACGCTGACGGATGTGGAGTACGCCGAGCGTTTTCAGATTTCCCCGCGCGCGGTCGACACCGGTCTCTACCTGCAGCCAATGACCAACCGCCAGGCCGTGGTGGAAATGGCCAACCCCTTCATCCAGTTTTACGCCACCACCCACACACCGGGGCAAATCATGGCGCTCGCGGACCTCGCGCTGGCGTATGACCCGAAGGACGTGGACGCGATGATGTTCCGCGCGCTGGCCTTCGACAAACAGGTGACCATCGCATACCGCAGCAAGTATCCGGACACGCGCATGCTCACCCCCGCGCAGTTCGCCGATTACAAAGCGCTGATGGACGGTTATTTCGATATGGCCGACAAACTCCAATCGCTGGGCTGGCACCGCCGCAGCGCGGCGCAGGACGCCGAATACCTCCAAGAAATCGACAAAGCCAAAACCGCCGAAGCAGGGGGCTGACCCACATGATGAAGTTTGTATCTGTTGCACTCCTCGCCCTCGGTGCGCTCACCGCCGGCGGATCCGCGCGCGCCAGTTATGTCGGAGGCAACCCGCTCAGCCGCACCGATCCCACGGGACTCAAATGCAACGGCCAGGGCTGTTGGAACACGCCCCAGGAACGCGCGTACGGGCAATCAGGGGACTGGAAGGACTACTACGCCACCGCCTGCGCGAACGGCGACCCGTACGCGTGCGAGGCCGGGAACGTGGCCAACAACACCGGCATGTTGTCGGGCGTGACCAACTACCGCCTCGCCTGGTCGATCTCCAACCGCCTGCCGCCGGGGCAAACCTGCGCGGCCGATGCGGCGGCGATCGACCGGAACATGGAGGCGATCCGCGAGGCCCTGGCCGCCGCGCGCGTGGCCCAACTGGATGCGGCGGGCGCCACGCCCGACAATCCGGTCATGGTGAGCGGCGCCTCCATTTCCGCGTTCCACAACGCGACCTTCCAGGCGAACGGAGCGGGTCCGGTGTTCGGCGGGGACATCCCCTTCAGCAACACCTTCGTCGGATGGTGCACGGCGCCCGCGTGCCACCCGTGAGCCGCCGACCGCTCTGGTGGGGCCTGGTCGCCACGCCCTGGCTGGTGCCGGTGGCGTTCTTTCCCTTGGCGCTCGCGTACTACGCCCTCACCGGACAACACGCCACCGCCTCCGGCTGGGGTGGGTTTCTGGGCTTTGCCTACCTCTTCGGTGTGCCGCTGGGCTACGTCGCCCTCGCGGTGCTCGGCTGGCCGTGGGTGCACGTTTTGCGGCGCCGAAACAAACTGATCACCCCCTACGTGTGCGCCGGCGCCTGCGTGATCGGCGCGCTCGCCTTTGAGGTGTTCGCCGCCCTGGTGGGAACCGTGCAGCGCAACAGCGCGGAAGTGCTCGGCATTGGGCTGGTCACAGGACTTCTCGCGGGCCTCATTTTCTGCGCCGTCGCCGGCGTTCCCCTTCGATCCCATCGATGACACATGGAGGTTTTATGCGTTGGTGTGCAGCACTTCTCTCCGTGATGACCGCAACTGCGGCGCACGCGTCCTACGTGGGCGGCAACCCGCTGAACAACGTTGATCCCACCGGTCTGGCCACCGCGGTGGTGGTGGGCGGTCCCGCCGGCGCCAACATCTTCGGCCACGTCGCGATCGGATTCACCGGGCAGGGCATTTACTCGTACGGCACGCCCGATCCGTTCGGCGCGAGTTTCACCGGCTACCTGGCCGGCCAGGCCGCGTACCGCAACAGCACCGTCTACATCCTGCCCACCACGCCGGCGCAAGAGCAGGCCATGCAGCAATACATCATGGCCAACTACGCGCACGGTCGGCCGTACTCGATCTGGCGCAACCACGACTGCGCCTCGATGGTGAACGGCGCGCTGGGCACCCAAGGGATCGGGGAGGCGGACATTTTGCAGCACGCGCAGAACGGTGTGCTCTACATGCCGATGGATCCGGTGACCGCCGCCGAACGCGCGGCCAGTTATCCGGGCGTGCAAACGATCTCCATCCCCGAGGGCGGCGCGATCCCCGGAATCATGGGGCAGTTCAATCCGAGCGGTCCCTGATGCGCATCGGCCTGGTGCTGCTCGCCATCGCTCTCGTCCTCGCCGGTGTGTGGTGGGGCGAACGTCATCCTAAGGGCGGCCTCGAACTCAGCCAGGCGCCCGTGTGGGCGGCTCTGCAAACCATCGAAGCCCAGCACCGCGGCGACAGCGCCCTGCAGGTGCCCGCGCTGCTCACCAATGCGGTCGCGGGCAACAATGATGTGGTGGGTCTGCGCTCGGACAGCGCGCGCTTCCCCTATGTGTGGATCGTCCTCACCACTAACGCCGGCGCAAACGGAATCTACGCGTTGCCGCACGACGCCAACTTCACGCTGGCGTGCAGTGATGTGCGATCGCTGCAGAGCCGCACCAAAGTCGATCCCGTCGTGGTCAGTGCGCTGCAGGCTCACTGTCGGGATTGAGTGAGGCGGTTGGGCTGGTTGAAGGGGCGGTCGAGGAAGCCTCCTTCACCCGATCCATGATCCACTGCACGTCTGCATCGAACTTGTCGCGCCCGCCGATCTTCTGTGATTCCAGCGCGATCCAGCGCTCCTGTCGATTGTCGAAATCACGCCCGTCAGATGTCACGCCATTGCCGCGTTCAGACCGTGCCTGTTCTAGTTCGTCCTGCATCGCGGTCATCGCCTGAACATCCATCACACCAAATGGTTTCTTGCTGAAGAAGGGCACCGAGCGGCGCGCCTTCCCTTGGTCGGGAGCAATCACCCAAGCAATGCGCACGGGCTGGGCGTCGCCTGGGGTGATGTACACCAGGCCAAAGCGTTGTCCGTTCGGACCGCGCACCACCTTAGCGGGTTGCGCATTGGCGGCCTCGATCTCACGAATCAGCGTCGCTTCGTTGATGGCGACCATGGGCTTAAATCCGAACTTGGTCAAAGCGTCCATCGCTTGTTGCTCGGTGTCAGCGATCACCGCCTTGCGGCTGATTATCGGAACGTCGGGACGGCTTTGTGCAAACACCATCCATACCTGCTCAGGAGTGAGATCGGGCTCGTTGTCCAACAACCACTTGGACGGATGGGGATTGGAGGCGGTCATGTCATCGCTCGATGCGTGGGGGTTCCTTCACCCTAACGACCCGCGCGCATGAGGCAAGAGCGGCGGGAGAAAAATGAAACGCAACCATAGCGACGTGTGAGCGCCCAATCACATCGGGGCCTTAGGGGCCGCGTGTGGCATAGGGGAGTGGGTCGATGCCCCCGCCACACCTCGGCGTTGGCGCCGGTTGCCGATCCCCAACGGTCGCTAAACAGAAAGGACCGTCGATCCGGAGCGGACGACAGTTCCGATGGCGAATGCGAAGGCAACCCCTTCACCATCAAGGATTTTTGTCGATTCCGATCGAATGAATGCATAGCATTTTATTCGGCGCGCGAAAGGAGGATGATTCACCCATCGGCTCGCACAGAGCCGTGCGGATGAGGGGGCTGCCGATGTGCTCCCCTTATGGTGTTCCGCCCGTTCGGGGCGCTCTCGAAGCGCCCGCTGACCCCTCGATCAGGTCCGCCCGCGCGTCCGCGCCGGCGCCATGCCATCGAGGGTTTTTTCAACATGGACATCACTTTTCAGGTCGATCCGTCGGTCGATCCCACCATCGTCCCGTTCGTCTACGAGCACCCGGAGATCGGGCGCGACACGTACACCTTTCCCATCTCCAAGATGAAGAAGGTTGCGGAGGTGTTCGTGCTCTACACGCTCGCCGAGCACCTCTCGGACAGCGCCGAACGCCGCAAATGGTTTGAGGCGGCACGAGCCTTGGGGCAGAGCCTCGCCCTGACGTGCACGCTGGGAGGTGCGCTGTGATCGCGCCGCACGCCACCAGCCAGTCCAACCCGGCCCCAACCTTCGATGCCTTCTGTCGCGTCATCGCGGGCAAACAGCGCGACGCGATCGCCCACGCCCTGCCGCGCCAGCGCGACGATCTGATTCGCCTTCTCCTCCAGGGGGTGGAGGGATCGCACGCGCAGCGGACCAAGCGGTTCGAAGCGTTGGTTTGTGTGGCCCTGCAAGGGTTGGAGCACCACCCCGGGTTGCTCATCACCTTCGCACCTCCGTGGAACACAGTGGCGATCGTGCCGCACGACACGGCCGCCCTGGTGTCGCTCTACTTCACCCTGGTGGCCATCAGCCCGCCCTACACCGACGTGCTCGGTGACCTGCACGGCCGGGTGCTGGCCCGTTTCGGTGGGGACGGGCTGGGCCAGCATTTCACGCCACCGGACCTGGCCGATCTGACGGCGGCGTTGGCTCTCGACCACCGTGCGCGGCATCCCATCGCGCCCCGATCGGGACCGGTGCGCCTCCACGACCCGGCGTGCGGGGCGGGCGCGCTGCTCCTCGCGCAGTTTCGCGGCGACTGTCCGCGCCCCGAGCACTGCGCGGTGGTGGCCCAAGACATCGATCCCCTGTGCTGCGCCATGACCGCGCTGCAACTGACCGCCAACGCCGTCTTCCACCACCGGCCGCTGCACGAACTGACGGTTCTGTGCGGCAACACGTTGTCCCAGGAGTTCAAATCGCCGGTGTTCTTCCACGCGCAACGGCGTCCCTCGCTCCTGGACCAAAAAATGGACCTCATCCGTGCGGTGTGGGCGGGATCCGAGCGCGCCGATCCGGCGGCGGCTGAGGAGGACCGCGTATGACCGCCCCATCCCCCTACGGATTCATCGTGGTCGACACTGAGGACAACACCATCATCGCCGCGGATCGGCGGCGCGACGTGGCGGACAAGATTGCCGAGGCGCTCACGGAGTGGTCCCGTGAAGACCGGTTTCGGGTCCTCCCGGCCGAACGCCGCCTGGTCGAGGCGTTTGGCGATTGGTGCTGGACCACGGAAGAGCGGTTGGTGGACGGCGTTCCGATGGAGGTCGCTGTCGTGGATGAGGACGAGGAATGAGCAAGATCACCAAAGCCCAGAATCGCAACCATGAGGCGGCCTGCGCACTCCTGCAGAAGGACACGCTCACCATGGACGAGCGCCGCTTCGTGCTCGATCACTGGCGGGCCGACGCCGCGCACAACGTCATGCGCACCGGCGCCTTCTTCACCCCGCGCGGCTTGGCCGAGGAAGTTGCCCTGGAATGCAACGGCGCGGACCGCGTGATCGATCTGTGCGCCGGCATCGGTGCGCTGGCCTTCGCCCGGTGGGAGCGCGATCGCCCCACGCGCCTGGTGTGCGTTGAGCGGGAGCCGGCGTACGCGGCGGTGGGCCGCAAGGTGCTGCCCGAGGCGACGTGGATCGTGGCGGATGTCTTCAGTCTCCAGGACCTGGGCGCGTTCGACCTGGCCGTGAGCAATCCGCCGTACGGTCGGTTGAAGCGCACCGGGGACGGCCCGCGCTACCGTGGCGGTCTGTTCGAGTACCACGTGATCGATGTGGCCAGTCACCTGGCGGAGCAGGGGGTGTTTCTCGTGCCGCAGCGGTCGTCTCCCCGTCGTTCCAGCGACTGGGCATGGAATGAGTCGGCCGACTACGTCCGGTTTCATCAGGAGACCGGCATCGTCCTGGACCTGGTGCTCGGGGTCGACACCAGCGCGTGGAACGACGAATGGCACGGCGTGTCCCCGACGGTCGAGATCGTGCGCACGGAATTCCCAAGGAGGCGGTGATGGAAGGCGCACCACCCACGAATCGTGCGTGTCCGGCCGCGCAGTTCGAGCGCACCGCCCCTTGCGCGGCCGATCTCAGGGACGACGATGATCTCACTATGGACATCACCGCCACGACTTACGTCCTCACCGACACGCCGGACGCGTCCCTCACGCGCCGGCTGCAACGTCGCGCCCGCGACGAAGCGCTCTACATCAGCGCGCTTGCGGCACGTGCGCCCGACCCGATCAGCGGCGTGACCGGCCTGCACCTTCTCGCCGACATCATCCTGGACGATCCCACCAATGAGCCCGTGCGCGTTCGCGCCCTCACCGCGCTGCTCGACGCCGGCGGCGATCCCTTCCGTACCGACGTCCTCGGCCGGAGCGCTCTGCATTGCGCCACCGCCGCATCGGCCGCGCTGATCCTCGACCGCCTCACCTCCGAGCAGCGGCGCGCGTTGGTGCGCCAGGCCGACGATTACGGCGACACGCCCCTACACGAAGCGGCGGCCTGCGGACACGCCGACACCATCCGTCTGCTCATTGCGCACGGCGCCGACGCCACCGCGTGCAACATCGCCGGCGCCACCCCCGAGGACGCGGCGCGTCGCTTCCATCCCGCCATCGCCGACTTCATCCGATGCGAACAGGCGCGGCAGGACCGCGCCGCGTTGACGGCGGTGGTGGAACCAACCGGGGAGTCCGCGACGCCTGTGGGGGCGGTGAAACGACGGATGTGAGCGCGGGCCGAACCGATGGGGCACACCTGGGCCCAAGCGCTTGATCTGTGAGGCGGCTCTCGGGCTTTTTTGCGGGTCGGTGTTGCGGGTCGGAGGCGACCCGATAGGGTGGAGAAGTGCCCACCCCACGCATGGATATTCCAATGAGATGGCTTGATACCGCCGCAATCTGGCTCGGCAGGAAAATGCCCGAGACCGTTGTTGGACGCCTCGAAGGAATCGCGTGTTGGTGGAACAAGTGGTGGTTTGAAACGACCAATCCGAGAGCGCGCCGACGCCATGTCCTTCGGATCGTCGCTTGCCAACCGGTGGTCCACTTTCGCGCCGCCTTCGGATTCATCGATGCGCGGTCCAAGAGCGGCGCCACGCTCCTCATGAGGGCGGCTCGCTACGGCAATCTGGACCAGGTGCGCCGCCTCATTGATCGTGGCGCTGATGTGAACGCCCGCGACGGAGAAGGGCACACAGCGCTGTCGCATGCGTGCGAGCGCTGGGGAATGTTCGACAACGAACGCTGGAATCACTGGGAACCCAAAGACGGGCTCCACCCCCTCTATCCGGGGCGTAGCGTGGCCGAGGTGCGCGTCGACAAAACAGCCGCGCGCATGATCATTCCTGCACTTCTGGAGGCAGGGGCGTCCCCGAACGTCCAGGCTGGTGGATACACGCCTCTGCACGTCGCGGCAGCCAATGACAACACGAAGATCGCCACCGCGCTGCTCGATCGCGGTGCTTATAGGAACGCGCGAGCGAAGGACCATCTGGCTTCTCCCCTTCATACAGCCGTGGACTCCAAAGCCCTTCGCGTTGCGCAACTCCTGATCGATCGGGGCACCAATATCCATGCGAAGGTGCTGCACCAGCACGAGCGTTTCGGCTACGGCTGGGTCCAACATGACGTCGGTGAACCTGTTGCGCTCTCGGTCCCCGAATACGCGCGCACGAGGGAGGTCCCCGAGATCATCGCCATGATCGATCGGCACGAACTGCAGCGCTCGATCGCCACTGGGTCCGTGGTTGCAGATGCGGCGAATGACGAGCCGGTGGTCCAGCGCCCCCGGCGCCGGATGTGACCAATCGGGTCTGGAGATCATCATGTCTTGGACCATCGTTAGAAATGCCGTGTCGTTTCTGAGCCCAGTGCACTGGATTCGGTACCGGCGTCTCCACCAGCAGTGGGAGATGGAGGAGGCCCGCCGTCAGCGCCAGCGCCGGCTTGATGGCCTTCTGATGCGGGCGGCTGAGCGTGGTCGCGTTGCCGGTGTGCGCCGGGCGTTGCGCCTCGGAGCCGACCCGAACGGCGGCCCCCAGCGGGGCCCATTTTGCCCTCTGATGTGGGCGTCGTGGGCCGGGCGCACCGCGATGGTGCGCGACTTGATCGCCGCCGGAGCGGACATCGACAAAGTGGATCGCAGAGGAGGGACGCCGTTGATGTGGGCTATCACGCACGAGCGGTGGGAGACCGCGCGCGTTCTTGCAGAACACGGCGCCGCTTTGGATGGATGCGTGGATGGAACAGATGTTTCGTTCCAACAGAGCCTACGCCGCAACGTGACTGCTTCCAACACCCAAGACGCTCAGTATTGTCGTGCGATCCTCGATTTTCTCGAGGCCGAGCAATCCCGACGTGATCGCATTCAACTGCAGTCCGTCGTGACCGAACAACCTGCGGTCGCAAACGATGTGGTCCCGAGCCCCAGGCGCCGGATGTGACCCGCTGCTAGGATGGTCCCACACCCAGGGCCGCCCGCGATCGATGCGCACCACCATCATCCTTTCCACGCTTCTCACCACCTGGGCCGACCAGGCGCGCACCGCGCCCACCGAGGGCGCCACGACACCGTGGTGGCTCGATCCCACCGCGCGGCTGGAGTCGATCGCTCGGGCCGCCCGATCGTTGGGCGCCGACGCCCAAACCGATCTCGATCCCGACGACCCCGGCGGGTGGGACATCACGATCACGGGCATCGACCCGCCCCTCGTGCTGCGCTGTGTGGGAGCCGGGGTCAATCTCGACAGCGCCGACGACGGCTTCTTCATCGGGGACGCCTGGCGGGTGCTCCGGAGAACGTCGCCGCCCCCACCCGGACACGCCGGCGTGCACCTGGTGGCCGTGATGCCTTATACGGTGGACAGCGACGGCGACACGGCCACCGCGGCCGCCCTGACCGCATGGCTGTCCGTGGGCGCCTGGTGTGGGGCCTCCGACGACCACGTGTGGGCCGCGGTGCCGCTCCCATACCCCCAGAACGCCGCTGGGGTGACCTTCCCCGGCTGGGGGCTGGTCGCCCGCTTGGTGCCGCCCCGACTGTAACGGCGTCGGCCCATCTATGATGGACGGGAATCAGGGGGGATCGACGGTGCTGACGTTCAACCATCTGCTCACGGCGGCGGGCGTTCCGCTCGAGCGCACGCGCCTGGCGCGGCACAAAGACCAACGGTCCAGCGCCAAGGTGGAGCCCTACACCCTCTGGCAAAGCGACGACGGCTCGTTCGAGCGCTACCAGACCGTCCAAAGCATCGACGTCTGGCACCCCGGTGATTACGTGGCCGCCTTCGTGGTGGCCCCGCTCACGCATGAAACGATCTTCGTGGGGCTCTACCACGTGACCGAGCAGGGCGTGGTGACCGACCGCGCCCGCACGTGCCCGGTGAGCGGCGCGTCGGTGCTGGGGCTGCACCTCTACACGATGGAGAAGGTGCCCGCGCTCGCCGGCTACGAAGGGCGGGTGATCATCGACTGGGGCCCGGGGTTCCGCAACTGGGTGCACCGCGCGCACCGCCAGGACAAAGCCATCGCGCACATCCTGCGCGAGCGCCACGAACTGCCCTGGCCGGGATTCCCGCGCTTCCACTGGTCCGTCCAGGCGCTCGACCGCCTGCCGCCGACGTGGGTCCCGCACCTGGCGCACGCCATGGGTGTGTACCTGCTGGTCTCACGGAAAGAAGGACAACTCTACGTGGGCAGCGCCTACGGCGGAGAAGGCTTCCTGCAGCGGTGGCGCTCGTACCAGGCCAACGGGCACGGTTCGAATAAAGACCTCCGACCGGTGGCGGCCTACGATTACGAAGTCAGTGTGTTGGAGGTGGCATCGAGCAGCGCGACGGGCGAGGAGATCATCGCTTTGGAAAATCTCTGGAAAGAGAAACTGCTCAGCCGCGAGTTTGGGCTCAACAGGAACTAGGTGAACCCAATGTCGGACACCAATGAGAACGAAGCCACAACTCCACCGAGGAGCGCGACCGTCCAAGCCTTCCTGGGGATGTTGGTTGACCAGATCCGTGAACACCTCCCACCGTCCACCCGGACTTATAAGGGTATTCGGTTGCGCGGTGGTGTCTGGCACATTCGGGCCGAGAGAATTTACCCGAATGGGCGGATCGGGATCAGTGCACCGTGCCGCCACGCGCCAACAGAACCATTTCACGACAGCGTGATCGTGTCCCACGTGATCTCAACAGGACGCCTGTGCAAAGCCTGCATGGACCGGTTGTCCTACAACTTGGCACCGACAACTTTGTCGGAGAAGTTGGCATTGCTCGACACCATCGTGGAACCGAGGTCCCGCACCATCGTGCTGACCAAAACCATGAGCCGCGCCGTCCACCGTGGAGACAGTGACTCCGTGCTTGTCCTGATGGCTCTGGGCGGGCGGGTTGATACCCCAGACGTGATGTTTCGCGCCGTCGAGTCCGGCTCTGTGGACCTGGTGCGGTTGCTCGCCGGTGAGGGTGTATCCGTGAACGGAGACCGCCCCAACGACACACCTCTCTTGTCCGCCATCCAGCACGATCACCTGGCGATGGTGGAAGCGCTCGTGGATCTGGGAGCGGACAGGGAGCGGGGCAATCTGGTGAGTAAGAACGCCATCGAATTGGCGCGCCGTTGGAACCGCCCGGACATGGTGGCTGTCCTCGAACGCGCCGAACTGCGTGCGGTCGCCACCCCAGACGCGCCTCCGGCGGCACCGAAGCGTCGTAGGATGTGATGCCCACCCGGCCGGGGTGAACCACCTCCCAACCAGCACCCAGGCGCCTGGCGCCCGTCGTGGACTGTCGGCCCAGGGCGGGTAAGATGGTCCCATGCTCCCCAAAACCATCCCGATCAAGCAGTACCCCGAACTGCGCCTGGCCGCCCGGCATCTCCCAGAGACCGCCCGAGTCACGCCGGCGGAGGCGCTGGGCCTGTACGAAAGGGACGCGCGCCGCCTGGACCGGCAGCACATGAGCGCTGAGGAGCGGACGCTGCTCAACGATCTGATCAGGGAAGTTGGTCGTGGCGTCTTTAACGGTTAACCGGCCGCACCACCAGCGGATCATGCAGGCGCTTTCCGCCTTCGATCCGGCGGTGCTGACGGCGTGCTCGTGCTACTTCGGTGGCGGCACCGCGATCGCTCTCCTGGTGGGCGAACACCGCGAGTCGGTGGACATCGATTTTTTGTGCACCACCCAACAGGGCATGCGCGCGCTGCGGCAAACCGTGACCAGCAACAGCCTCGGCGCCCTCGTGAAGCCCGGCGCCCACCTCACACTCCAACGGGAAGTGATCTTCGATCGTTACGGTGTGCGCACCGTCGTGAACGTCAACGGCGCCACGATCAAACTGGAACTGGTGTATGAAAACCGCGTCGCCGTGACCGGTGGTCCGATCGCGTCGCTTCCCGTTCCGGTGCTCCGCCGCAACGATCTCTACACCGAGAAACTCCTGGCCAACTCCGATCGAGGTTCCGACGGGGCGATCCTCTATCGGGACATGATCGATCTGGCGGCCATGATCGCCACCTGGGGACCCATTCCTGAGCAGGCGTGGATCAAGGCCCGCGGGGCGTACGGCCCGCACATCGATCTGGCCTACACCACGGTGCTCGACACCCTGCGCACGCATCCCGCCAAGTGGGAGGACGCGTGTCAGAAAATGCACATCGACGCCCATTGGCGCGCGAAACTCGCCCAGACCCTTGGGATTCCCAGCATCGAGCAGCGGCGCCTGCAGGACCACGATCTGTCGCTGTAACCCCGCTGCCTCCCACCCGACTCGTCGGGCACAATGGGGCATCACATCAGGCGGGGAATCAGCATGAGCACACGGACGAGCCGGGCGGTGGTTGCCGCCCTGGCGGGGGTGATCGCGACAACGACGGCGGCCGCGGGCGCACCAGGCGCCGGACCAACAGGATGGGTGAAAACCGCCCAAGGTCCCGACGCCTCCGACGGAACGCCTTCCGTCCACACCGAGTACGTTGTCCCCAGCAGCATCGTCGCGCTGCGCGGTGGCGATCGCACCGCGTTCGTCAAAGTGACCTACGCGCCGGGCGTTGATCTGGGGCAGGGCGTGGTCACCACGGAAATCGCGCAGGTGGAAGTTGGCTGCAGCACCATCAGTTGGGGCACCATCACCAAGATCTCCTTCGACGCCACCATGGTCCCGCTCCTGGCGGAAACGGGCACCTACGACACCACCAAACCGATCTGGACGCTCAAAGGCATGGAGCCGATCGATCCCAAGGCGATCACGTACGCGACAGCGAAGTACATCTGCACGCATGGGGGCACGCCGTGACGTCCCGCCCCGGAGATTTCCTGCCCAAGGACGTGCAGGACCTGGCGATGCGCACCGGTCACATCTGCGCCTACCCCAACTGCCGCATCCTCACCAGCGTGCCCAAGCGCAGCGGGACAGGCGCCAGCAATCACGGGGAGGGGGCGCACATGGTCGGCGTGGGTTCGCGCAGCCCGCGCCCGCCTGAGGACCACACGTTCACCGAGGCACAGATCAGATGCGCCCGCACGAACGGCATCTGGCTCTGCCGCATCCACGCGCACGAGATCGACACCGATCCTATCAGTTACCCATTGCACGACCTGAAGCGCTGGCAACGCGAGGCCGAAGAACGGGCGGCCCAGGAGGGGCTCGTGGGACGGCGCCTGGGTGTCGTATCGGATCCCGTCCTCGTGGCCGAACGCGCCGACCACTTCGTGCAGACGGTGGAGCGCGTTTTGCCCCGCGGCCGCTTTTCCTTCGGGTTCGAGATCCGAGACGATCAGGTGAAAGCGATGCACGGCACCTGGCAGTGGTTTTACCCCTTCAACTTGCGCCATTTGCAGCACGGCATCGAACCCAACTTGGTGTTGGCCCAGGAGAAGGTCATCGCCGATCTCGGCGCGCTGATCGCCTTCCTGAGCGACGGCACCGCCTTCTGGTTCGATCCGGACCGACGCACCTACCACGCCGTCGACAACCGCCAGGACATCAGGGACGCGGCCGATGCCAAGATCGCCGTCCTGTTCCAGGATCTGCAGAACATCCACCGCACCTACGTGCGGGGCGAGGGCTACTACGGCGCTCGGTGAGCGGCGGGGCGGACGCCCGTGGACCGCTTGGGCACATTCGGGCCCAAGCGCCACCGCACCAGCCAAAAGCGGGAGGATGGGAAGCGGGATGGGTCGGGAACGCCCACCAGCGGCCTCATCCCACGCATCGTTCGGCGCTCCCGTCTGAGCGCTGAATGCCCCGCGCGTGTTCCGCTGGAGCACACCGAGGCCCCTGGAACCTCACACGGCCCCTGGGGCACAATCGCCTCACACCACAGTGCGAGGTCCCACATGGCCGTTTCCCGCAAAACCGTTGCCGCGGTCAACCGCCTGCGGCGCAAGGGCACGACAGCCGCCCCCGCGATCGCCAAGACCTTGGGGATTCCGGTGCGCCAGGCCAACGCTGTGCGCAAGGCCGAAGAAAAACGCGACGAGGTTCTGGCGTACTTGAAAGAGGACCAGCGGCGCATCGACGCCCGCGCCAAGGACGTGAACTCCGCCGAACCGCCGCTTGGCCCCAACGAAATCGCCCGCAGGTGCAAGATCAGCCACCAGCGCGTCGCCCAGATTCGGGAAACGGCCGTGGAGAATGGCGTGGTGCTTCAGAACCAGTGGGAGCGGGTGGACGAGCGTCGCGAGGAGGTTTTGCGCTTTTACTTCGACAAGGGGTGGGACAGCAACCGGATCGCCGAGAGGTTCGGGATCCGCCGGCGCGTGGTCAACCGCGACATCAAGGCGATGAAAAAGGCCGAGGAACTTGCGGAGATCATGCAGCGGCGCATCAACCGTAAGGAGCAGATCCCCAAACTGCTGAAGCGGGGCAAGACCGTCGAGTGGATCGCCAACCACTTCGGCGTGGTCCCCCAGGCCATCACCAACGACATCGCGCAGATTCCCGAACTGCACGCGGCGCGCAAGGCCAAGCGGGACGCCATCCACGAGCGCCGCAAGAAGGTCCTCGCCCTGCGCAAAGAGGGCAAGACGGTCGCCCAAGTCATGAAAGCCGTGAAGTCCTCCCGCGCCCAGGTCGAGGGGGACATCACCTGGGCCAACAAGCAGAAGGCGGCACGCGCCGCCGCTCGAGCGGCCAAGAAAGCGGGCTGAGCGCACGGCGCCCCAGGACACCCGTGAGGGGACCGGGAGGGCTCCACAATTTGGGGGGGATCGCCTTTTCGATCCCCCCTAGTATCCCCCCGAGTGGCTCTGGGATCCCCCCGAATCGGGCCGATTCGGGGGGATCCAATGGCGTTTGGTGTAACTTTTTGGGGTGGTGATGCCCCCAATATCCCCACCAAAAAGGGCGAAAGTTACGGATATTGCGTAATTACATGTCTTTGCGGTTGCGGGGCCAAAGTTACCGCTGTTTCGCTCCGATCCCCCCGGATTCGGGGGGATCGAGTTATCTATATGGAGGATGGTATCCCCCATAGTTGCAATACATTTTATCGGCGACGTTCCCCGAACTTCCTTTCTTTTCTCTCTGAATCCTTCTCTGAAATCATCATTTAGGGGGGATAGGGAGGATAAAAGGCAATTATTTTAATTGGTGAGGGAGCGAGTTACATGAAGTGAACAAATGTTCACTTCATGTAACCAAGAACACCGTATAAAAAAAGTTGGAAACATCCTCCCGATATACAACAATCGCCCCGAATCCGGGGGGGCAGGCAGGCGCCAAGACGCCTCCACAACCCATCCCGCGTCCCCACATCGAACGCCCAGCGCGCCGCAACGATGGTGCGCCGTAACGAACCGGAGGTTCGGCGCACCATCGTTGCGGCGCGCCGTGCCCACCAGGGACCACGCCAGCGGACTCGACACCGCTGGGAACCTCGGTAGTGTGGAGCGACACCACCCGCGCGGAGTTCTCCCCATGGCCGACCCCCATGCCCTCGCCACCCGTCGCGCGCACGGACGCCGTCTGCGCGAACGCGGCCTGGACGCCATCGCGATCGGCCGGCATCTCGGGGTGAGCGCCGCCCAGGTGCGCCGGGACCTACGGGACCAGGGCTTGCCGACCGGCCGGCAGAGCGATCCCCAGGTCGCCCAGCGCCGGGAGAAGGAGATCACCCTCCTGGCGGAGGGTTACACGTACGATGAGATCGCCGGCCTGCTGCGCGTGCCGGTGACCACGGTGAAGGCCGACATCCGACGCTACCGTCAGGCCCAGCCGGGCGCGGCGCCTCTGCGCCGACCAACCGTGGTGCGAACGGTGTCCCAGCGGCCCACACCCGAGACCAAGAGCCCCGAACTCCCCACCGGTCCCGATCCCGCGCTGTGGTCGCGGTGGACGGATCTGAATGACGCCTGGCGCGACCAGCGGCCGGGACAACTGACGATGCAGGCGGGCCTGGAGTCGTTGCTGCAGGACCTGCGCGTTACCACCGATCCCGACGCGCTGGAGGATCTCGGGCAGCACCTGGCCGAGACGATCACCAACGACACCACCTGGGACGAGGACATCCGCTGGTCGCTGATCAACACGATCCATCGGGCCCTCTCGTGAGCGCGCTCGCCGACCGCATTGTGGTCCTCGGCCGCGAGGGCCTGCACATCGCCGCCATCGCCCAGCGTCTCGGCTGCACGCGCGGGTGGGTGGGCGAAGTGCTCCTGTTGAACGGGGTCGCCGCACGGCCGCGGCCCGATCGCTTCACCGGTCGTGTGCTCGCGGCGCACGACGACGGCCTGCACATTGCGTCCATCGCGCGGACCGTGGGATGCAGCCACCAATGGGTGAGCCACATCCTGCACACGCACACCCTGGATCCGCACCCACGACCGGAGGTGCAACAGGCCCGCGCGCGGCGCGCCGTCATCCGATCGGCGCTGGCGTCGGCGGACCTCAGCATCCGCGACTTGGCCGTGCTCACCGATGTGCCGTTGCGGCGCGTGCGCAAGGACCTGCACCTCCTGGGCCTGAGCGCGCGGCCGGCGGGCAAACCGAAACACCCCAAGCGCGACGCGGCCGATCAGCGGCGGCAACGCATCGCGGGCGACCTCCGGCTCGATCCCACCATCCCGTCGATCGTGCTCGCGCAGCGTTACGGTGTGAGCCTCCAGCAAATCCGTGTCGATCGCCAACGGCTCACCGGATCGAGCGGACCAGAGGCTCAGCGACGTGCGAGTGCGCACGAACGCCGCTCCGTCATTCAATCGGCGCTGGCATCGGCCCATCTCACGGTGCGCGACCTCGCCGCGCTCACCAACAGCAGCCCGCGCGTCGTCCGCAACGATCTGCGCCGGCTGAACCTCACGGTGCGTTCCGCACAAGGCGCGATGAGCGCCCCCAGCACCAACCCCACGCCGTGACGATCGCTCGGCTTTAAGCGGCCCGCGCAACGACCCATCCCCAATCGCATCCGTCATCGGGCGGAGCCGAGGTGTGTGGGCTTCTCCTTTCCGTCCGAAGCGCGCCGCAGGCGCGCGGGGTTTTGGAGGCGGCACCGACCTAAGCCGAATCAGCCTGTGGCGCATCAGGCCACCGAGGGCGCGAGCGCAGCGAGCGCCCGACGGTCGCCAGGTCATCGCGCACCATCTCTGACGTCGTGCATCGAGGGAACCACAACACCACACAGGAACCCCACCGCATGCGATGCGCGCCAGTGCACAGTTTGGAATCGCCAAACCACCAAACGCGCGCATTTGTCATCGGTACTGATGACAAACACCACCGATTGCCTAAATTGAATGTGCGCCGGCGATCGGACGCATGGTCCCCACCATGCATCGCCCAGCCCTCAAGGAACCGCCCTCATGAACACCGCTACCGACATCATCCTGAACCCCCTGGACAACCTCGGCAAAATCGCCGCCTTTGTGTTCATCGTCGCGCCAATCGCCGCCGCTTTCCTCGCGCTGATCTAACACCCCCCATCGCGCCGCACAGCCCCAGGGACACTGAGGCTCACAAGGAACCGTCCTCATGATCGCCACCGTCGTCGCCGCCGCCCTGATTTTCACCGTGATCAAGCACCACCTGGACAACTGGTCGCTCACCGCCTGACCGTTCGTCCCATCGCGAACGGATCGCTCGTCATCCGTCCCCGCGCATCGCCCGACCCACCACACAACACCCCCGCGGCGCCCTCTCATGGGACCCGCGGGGGTGTTCGTTGGTGCAGCACATCCGACACTGGGCTGCGCCTGTGTCGGAACGCTCGTCAGTTGCTGGTGAGCGTGAGCGTCACGCCGCCGGCGGACGCTTCTGCGCTGGACCCGCAGGCGGTGGCCACGGCGGAGGGGTCGTACTGCGTTGTCGTCGCGCTGATGGTGTCTTGCACCACCGTCGTGCCCACTGCGACACGCGGCCAGTTCGCGATGAGGTTGGGCAGGAGTTTCTGGCACACGTCGTAGGGCACCGCGGCGTACGAGACGGTGAAGTACGTCGCCGGCGTGGTGGCCGAGGCCGCGCCGTCGGCGGTGGAGGGGCTCACCGTCACGGTGCCGCCCCACTCGTTGGAAATGGCGGTGGGCGCAGTCGGGGAGTTCCACATCGAGGCCGGCCACATGTTCGCGCCCGCGGTGACCGCGGTGGTGACCTTCGAGTAATCACCGGTGGTGAACAGGCCCTTCATCGACGCTTGGAACGCCGAGAGCAACTCGGACTCGTATTGCGCGGCGCGGCCGGCCTGGACGCGGGGGTAGATGATGAACGCGGCCACGGCCAGGGCCGCGATGATGGCCAGAACGAGCAGCAACTCGATCAGGGTGAAACCGTGTTGGTGGGGACGACGCATGAGGGAGGAACTCCGATGTCCTCCGCCGAAGGGCGATCACCAACAGCCGTGGCGTTCGGGGCGGGGCCGTCCGTCTTAACTCTCCGCTGTCCAGCGGCAAGGGCATCGCAGCGGATCGACCCCCGGTCGCTTTCGGGCTGCGAGGTCGGACACATTCGGTTGCGCGCACGGCCCACCCCAGGGACCCCACGGAGCGCCCGGCGACAGCGATGGCATCGAACCGACCGGGCGGCTTATCTCTGGGACCGCGCCTTGTCGCTGCGCCGACGACGCAGGCGCTGCGCCCGCTTGGCGCGATCGGCGCGGCGTGCGACCAACGCCTCGTTGGAGTCGGACCCAACGGATGGGAGGCGGACGGGCGATGCACAGTGGGCGAGGGCAACAACGAACCGGGAGGTCATGGTCGAACCGTGGGAGCAAGGGGCACCCAACAAGCAAAGCAAACAGGCACCAAACCGCAAGCGGTGTGGTGGAGCAACTGTGGCGCGGCTCACCTCAGGAGCGAACGACGGCGGTGCGGCATCGCGACGGACGCCCCCATCATCATCGGGGCGTCGCGGCGGACCGCTGCACGCGATCGGCGTCCAACCCGTCCTGCGCGTCCGAGCGGCGCCGCACGCACCGCTGCCACTCCACTGAGAGTGCCGCGATGAGGAACGCTGGGGCGCCGCGATCGCGGGCGTCGGCCAGGCGCTGACGGGCCGCGTCGGCCTCATCGCGCCACCGCGTCACGGCGGCTCGGCGATCGGTGGTGCGGTGCCGGCGGGCGGCATCGTTGTCCGACAGCACACGCGGTGCCGACGGGTAGGGCGCACCGCCGGGCTCCTGGCAGCGGCGGACCTGGGCGATCACCGACACCAGGTGCACCGGCCAGGCGTGGCGCCACGTGGGGCAGTCGCGGGCCGATGGCACCGCGTGTGGGTCGACGGGCATCACGAACCCGCCGGCCTCGATCAGCGCCCACAGAGCGTCCAGGGCCGCCTCCGCCGGAAGGAGATAGACGCGCGCGTGATCGTTGGACCACCGCCGCACCGGTCCGTGCTCGGCCAAGAGACGCACGTGGGCCGCCCGTCCGGGGCCGTCCGGCGATCGCAACGCGTGGCCGATCCACACACCCTCTGGTGTCGAGTCGACGACCCAAGGCACGCGGGCAAAGGCTTCGCGCTGCCGCAGAACCGCCCGATAGGATTCCTGCGCGCGGCCCCGACCGAGGCGCGTCAGGTGGTGCGGAATGTATTGCAGCCATAAGGCCGAGCGCTTCTCCAGCAACGCGGCGGGCACCGGCTGATCGAGATCCAGCAAGTCACGATGGGCGCGTTTCTGTGCGCAGGGCGAACAGAGCAGGGCGAAGTTATCGGACAGGTGGAGCGGACCACCCACTTCGCCGGGGATGATCGGATCGGCAATGGGTCGGACCACCCGATCGGTGAACGGGGCACCACAGAGCGCGCACATGTTGCTTTGCGCTGCGGCGAGGCTGATGGCTTTCCACGGCGCCCGACCGGCGTTGTGCTTGTAGGCATCGCGTGTGGCGATTGCATCGAGCAGGTTGGCGTTGGGTTCGATCATGGCGGGGCGTCGTGCGGGGTGTGACCCCAGTGAAGCAGAGCGACGGGCCCTGACAAGTGGTGGAGCAGGGACGAGCACAAGCGCAGAGGCGGACGGCGGCCGGCTGGTGAAGCGCCGGCGGTACGAGCACATACGCGGGAGAGCCCGGTGAAGCCAAAGCGGCAGGGCTCGCAGTCGGCCGGCGGTGAGTCGCCGGTTGTCGCGAGTCGCGGTGGAGCCGCGCGAAAACCCAAAATCGTCGCGTTGGCCTCCGGGCGATGTCGCCTTTGCAGGGTTCGCGGCAAGCGGCATTTTTCGCCCCGGGGGCCATGGACATGACGCACCGGAGGTGGCCTCGCAATCGGAGTCGTCCTGCCCTGATCCAAGCCCGGTGAAGCCCGACACGCCAACGGCGCAGCGGCGGAGCCGCCCGCAAGCACCACGCAGGACCCGGCGCACAACATCCGAGCCCAAGCGCCCCAAGGCTTCGCGGACGAATCCGCGCCCCCATCTTGCCAGACCCCGATTTCCTGCTTGACTGGGTTGTGCCTCCTCCCCACGGGCACACCCCACATGGCCGTCTCCACAACCCGCGTCGCCGTCGATCTGACCACCAGCGAGCACAGCGCGCTCGCGCGGGCGGCCCGGCGTGCCGGGGTCAGCCAACGCCAATACCTGGGCCAGGCGTTGCGCGTCCAACTCGGAATCGAAACGGTCGCCAGCGCCCAAGACACCCTGCGCGACGCCACCGATCGCCTGGAGCGCAGCCATGTCGACGCCGTGGCGGATCTGGACGCCCGCTTCGCCACCCAGGACGCCGCGATCCGCGCCCTGCTCGACACGCACACCCAAACCCTGACCACACGCCTCGGCAACGCCCTACAGAGGGCCCTCGACGATCGCACCACCGACGAGGCCGACGCCATCGCCGAAGCGATCGCCGAATCGCTCAAGGACCGGTGGCCCACACCAGGGCCCAAGAGCGGAGACCACGGCGCGGAGATGCGGGATGCCCTCGGCGCCATCGATGCGGTAGTCGAACGGGTGAACACCAGCGCCAACAACCAAAGTGCGACTCAGGCCGAAGCGATCCTCGCTCTCCAGGCCGCGGAGGGAAAGTTCATGGAGGAAATCACCGCCCTTCGAGCGATCACCGACCACTACAAAAAACTGTATCGACTCATGGTGGCCGCCTCTCCACAACTCGCCGCTTCGGCAACACCGCCGCCAGGAGGCAAGTCCGCACACAAGCAGCGCTAACCCTCCCACCCCCGTTCCACATCCCAACCCCATCAGGAGTATCCCCATGTTCCGCACCACCCTGTTCGCCATCGCTCTCTCGTCCGCCCTTGTCATCTCCGGCTGCGCCAGCATGCCCGGCATGGGAACCAGCCCGTCCTCGTCGTCCACCCCCTCCCACCCTTCGCAAGGCAAGGACGTGGCCACTGGTGCTGTCGCCGGTGCCGGCATCGGCTGCGCCGCCGGCGCGGTGATCGGCGCGCTCTTCCATCACAACGCCGGCAGGTTGTGCGCGGCAGGTGCCGTCGCCGGTGGTGTGTCGGGCGCGGTGATCGGCGAGGAGGTCTACAAGAAGCAACTGGCCCAGTACCAGGCCCTGCAGGCGCAGGCCCAGGCCGCCGGGTTGAAGGCCCAACTGGAGACGAAGCAAGTCACGGCCTCCGACACCAAGCAGCCCACCGCTGCGGTGAGCCGCCTCGTGATCAACTACGATCCAGCCGACATGCAGCGCGTGGGCCCGAAGACCCGGGCAACCTTCGACAAACTGGCGGAGATCCTGAAGCAGGCGAAGGAAAAGCAGACCGTGGAATTTGACGGCACGAACCTCCACACCTGCGAAGTCCCGATGGATCAACTGGCGCAGCGTCACGCGCTCGACAACGCCAATGTGGTCGACCACTGCGGGAGCACCACCTACGCTCCCTACGCGATCGTGGTGTCGCCAAACCCGATCCACTGAGCCCGGACTGCAACGGTCCCCAACGGTACGGCCCCCTGGCATGGGGGCTTTGCCGTTTCTGGCGAGCGCAGAAGCCGCCACCGCACCACACCCGAGTCCATCGGCCCAAGGATGGGATCAGTCGGTCAGCGCCGACTCTTCGAATGCGGGCAGGGCGGAGCCGAGGGCACGCAAGCGGTCGAGAACTTCCAGAACGGCCACCGCCTGCTCCTGCTCTAGGGGCACGACATCCTCGTCGGGATCCGAGCGCGGAGGAGGCAGCATCAGAACCCCGGGTACCTGCTCCTCGCGCTTTTTGGGGTAACTCACCACCGGCCAGTCGAGCATCAGCAGGTCACCGCCCTGGTCCAAGATGGCCGTGACAGCCGCACCGTCCGGCGTCTTCTTGAATCCAAGTTTGTTGGTCAGATCGTACGTCCGCAGGATGTTGTCCGACTCCTCAAACGCCTGGTCGGGACGGAGCGCGGCCACACGGTTGCGTCCGGCGTGCTCGGCGACCTTGTCGCGCGTGCTCCCCGCGCCCATGCGCCCGTAGATCGTTGTGGCCGACACGGTCATGACGGTGTCCGCTTCCTCGCGCGAGTACGTGCGCGCCAACAGTTCGGGCGACTGGGTCGCGGCGCATACCACAACGCCCTTCGATCGGCCCAAGGTCCAAAGGCGCAGGTCCAGCCGACCGCACGTCGTGACTTCATCGAGGAAGAATCCCAGGAACCGTCCTCCCTCATTGTCCGGCAGTGCGCCCGAGCAAATCGCCGATGCGGCGATGTTCACCATAGCGCCGATGTACGCGGCCGTCAGAGACGGGGACCCGCCGCCTTGGACAATCACCTGTTTGCGTCCGGTGTAGTCGTCCCGGATCCACCGACGGATGGAGAACGTGCGGGATCGGCCGTTGCGTTCGGCCTGCTCGGGTGGCCATGCCTTCGCCAGGTCGTCCACCGCACGGGATGCAATGGCGACGGTTGCCATCAGGTCGTTGGCCGACTTTGCCTGCGGGTCGTTGAGCACCACCGACGCCATGGGGTGGTACGTCTTCAAAACTTCCAACTTGGCCTCGGCCGACAGTTGCAACGCTTCGCGCAGTTCTTGCCATCGCCAGGCCGTGCCCTTCGTGACTTGCAGCATGCGCACCAGCGCGCTGATGATCATTTGCCCGCCGTTCGTGAAGAACGGGTTGCTCTCACCAGGCCGCGGCGGCAGCAGTTGCTCGGCCAAAATGTCCGCATCCGCGGCCGACAAGACGTCCTGGCCGATCAACCAGACCCAGGAGCGTGCGTCATAGGGGCTGATGATCACGGGCTCCAGGTACCTGGACGTCAGATCCCCCTTCACGTCGTAGATGAGGCACTTCAAACCTCCGAACCCAGGGCGCGCCGATGCACCGCCGCCGGGCAGACCAACGCCGCGGATGATCTGATCCAGCCACCCGCCCATGATCACCGTCTTGCCCGCGCCGACACCGCCCAGCACCAGAACGTGCTGACCCCAGCGGCGCTTGGCCATCGTGTACTCAGGATGGATCCGCAGCGCGAACGGCTCCACCGGATCACCCGCGCGCGCCCGTGCCGCCGCCAATGCCTCGGCTCCCTCCAGCAGCCGGGTGCCCGACACGTGCACGCGGTTCGACCGCGGTCGTGCCGCCACCCGACCGGCCAACGCCCCGGCCACCGCACTGGGCACCAAGACCAAGCCATCGCACAGCACGCCCCAGCCCTCGCGCAGCCGCGCCCAGGCATCGGCGTCGCCCAGCGCGGACCACCCACCCAGCAGAAGATCCGTTCCGATCGGGACGCCGGCGTATCCCATCGGGACAGCCACCACGGCACCCACCACCACGGCCGCGCCTAACGCAGCGATCAGCACCTCGTCCCACCGGCGGACGAGAGCGCTGGGCGGCACGTGCTTTCCGATCCCCCCAAAAGCGTTGTAGACACGCGGCTCAGCCATGGTGGGAGCACACCAGCGCGAGGCGATCGGACGGACACCACGTGTACGTGCCGGGCGGCGCACGCAGCGGACCGAGCAGGAGGAGGCCCATAACGCCCCACGCCAGGACGTCACACACAAGGCTCCAGTTGAACGGATGGTCCTTGGTGGGGAACAGCGTCACGGCACCGACTCCATGGGGGTGGGCATTCAGTGAACCAAACGCACGGGACCTGGCAAGGGAGGGAGCCACAACAGCACACACGACCCCAACCGCAAGCGATGTGCACTACCTCACGCCTTGGGTGTCCACACCCACTCATTTGTCATCACTACTGATGACAAAACCAGGCGGTCCCCTAGGGTGAATGTGAGCCCATCCAACGCGGCACGCCATGATCTCCTTACGCGCCACACCTCCCGCCACGGTCTCCATCTCGGGGATACGTTTGCGTGCGGACGAACGGCGTGGTCTCACGGGGTTGGCGCGTACGCATTCCCTGTCCATCTCTGCAGCCGTGCGTCAAATCCTTCAACAGTTCCTCGTGGCTGTTCCCGGACCGATACCGCCGGCGCCACGGGGCGGCCTGCTCTCAGAGCGCATTGCACGAGTCAATGTCCCGCCCGATCTGTGGACCGAACTCACGATGCGCCGCGCACCCAACGAGGTATCCGCAAGTGCCGCGGTGCGCCAAGCCATCCGATGGGCGCTCAAACAGCCCCCACCGCACACCGGGGCCGAACCGCCCTTGAACCACCCCGAGCATTAAAGAAGGAGTCCGACCATGCTCATCACACCCAACCCCACGAAGAACCTCGGCCGCAAACTGATCGTCTACATGATCGGTCTGCTGGTTCTGAGCCCCTGGATCACGAGCCTGCAGCGCACACCGGCCGTCTACGCCAATACCAGCCAGAGCATCCAGGACATCGCGGCCTGGGCGCAAAGCCTCCCTCCGAGTCCCGTGCCCAATGTGGCCGATCGGATCTTGCAGGGGAACTGAGCCATGGTCGTCCTGCCCATCCTCACCCACGCGGCCCCCGACCTGCCGGCGCAAGTCGCTCAGCACGCCGCGATCGCCTACGCCTGCGAGGGCGCCGAAAACCGCCTGCTCATGGTCGCCGACATGTCCCAGCGCAACACTCGTCCGCGATTCTGGGCGTTCGACGTGCGCAACCCCGCTCAGCCACGACTCCTTATTGAATCGCGCATTGAGCATGGTGCGGGATCCGATCCGGACAAAAGCGGCTACGCCACACGCTTCAGCAACGCCGACGGCTCGGGTGAAACATCCTTGGGTCTCTACCGCCTCACCGACCCGTACGAATCGCCAACGCACGGCCGCTCGTACCACCTGCGCGGCCTCACCCCAGGGTGGAACAGCAACGCCGAGGCGCGGGACGTGGAGTTTCACCCCAGCCACTTCGTTGATACCGACCGCGTCGACTGGTCCCTCGGGTGCTTGGCCACGCCCATGCGCGTGATCCCCGCGCTGGAGAAAGCGGTGCACAGCCTGTCCGGTGCGATCGTGTGGGTGGACGGACCACGAGCGGTGCCACTGCCGTGCCACACAACATGGACCGAACCGACCTGGCCGGATGCGACCAGCGCATGGCCCGCCTACACCTTATGGGGGAGCGACACAACAACGGCCTGCACGGTATGACCGGCCGGCGGCCCATGACGTGGGAGCGCGTGCTCCGGGGCGATCCCTCCCCGGAGGCGCTGCACCGGGCCGCCCGCACATGGGGCGTGATCGACGCCTCCAACCCCTTGCACATCGCCGCCCGCATTCCAGGGACCACGCCGCGTACCATCCGCGTGCTGCTGGATCTCGAATGCGATCCATTGGCGTGGGACGACAACGGTGAGAGCGCCGCCGCTGCTCTGTGCGCCAGCGATCGATGGGACCTCTACAACGCGCTTCACCTGCCCGTGGACATCGTCCTCGACGATCGCGACCACGCCGCCCTTCATCACGCGGCCGCGATGCGCAACGCTGAGGCGATCGCCGATCTCGTACGACGTAAGGCCAACCCGCTGGCTCTGACCGCCGGCGGATGGATGCCCCTGCACGACGCGCTGAACAGCAACTGCCTCGGGCCCAACTTGGACTGGTTGACCCCATTGCTGCCGAGCGCCTCTCAAGTCATCGGCCGCCGGGGTCTCACGGCGCTGCATTTCGCTGCGAGCAACTTGAGCGAACCCGACACGGTGCTTGCCATTGTGGACCGCTTGCTGGAGGCGGGCTGCGATCCAACGGCGACCGACGATCGGGGGCTTCGTCCCACCGCCCGAGCGGGGCACGGCGCGGTTGCCGCACGCATAGACCGCGCCGTTCTCGAAGCCGCGGCGGGACCGACCGTCCCACGTCCACGTCGGCGGATGTAAGGGACCACGCAAGCACATAGGTTCCTAACCGCAAGCAATGCGCGCCACCGCACAGAATCACCGATCCGGCGCGTTCGCCCCATCGACACCTCGCCCCTCGTTCATAGGGTGAAACGACCACCCCAGGGCCACCCACCATGACCTCCCACGACGACGACATTGCGGCCATGCTCGCCGAGATCGAAGGCCGAACGCCTTCGAGCCCAAGCAACCCGCCCAACACCACGCCGAGTACAACGTCCACGTCGGTGGACTTTTCGCCCATGGGCAAAGACGAAGCCAAACGGGCCGCCGACGCGTTGAAGCGCGAGGCCGCCGCCCAGGCAGGCGCTGCGCTCGAAGCATTGGGGAAGGGCGCAGCCACCCTCAAGGACAAAGTGGGGGCGCTGGGATCCTTGATCCCGAAGAACGTTGTGGCGCCCACAGCCGCTGCAACGAGACCGGTGGAACCAACCGTCGAACCGACCGATCCCAAGACAGCGGCGATCGTTCCGACGGAACCGGTGCCCCAGCAGGTGGAGGCCGCCAAGGAGAGGGGACACCACGCGGAGGACGCGCCCGCTGAAGCGCACGACGCCCATGTTGAATATGGAAGCACGACGATCCACCAGGAGACCGCGCCGGAGGTGGTGGATACAGCGTTCGCGCCTGGGTCCGCCGATCGCGCCGACATGGACCTACTGTTGCGCGACGACGACGAGTCCCCTCGTGTCGCCCCGGTCCCATCAACCGCACCAAGGAGAGGCAACCGCGCCCGCGTCCTTGCGATCGGCGGCGCGGTTGCGGTGCTGTGCGCAACAGGCGGGTGGTGGGCGCTTCGGTCCCATGCCCCTGTGACGCCGCCGGCCGTTGCGGCCAAGGCGCCCGCGGTGGCGCCGTCATCTCCAGCGCCAACCAAACCAGCGATGGTCCCGGCTCCGGCTGTGCAACCCGCGCCGCCGGCAAGCACCCCGCCAGCCGCATCCCCAGTCCCCAACACGCCACCAACGATTCCCGCGTCGCCGAATGAGGCCGGCTCCGTGGTGACCGCCAGCCCGGCCCTTCCTAAGCCGATCGCGCCCGCACCGGTCGCTTCCAACACACCGCCGCTGGCCCCCGCGGATGATTCGCCGAAACCGCAGGCCCCTGTCGCTCCAACCGCAGCCCCCGTTCACCGCGGAACCACACAGGGGCCTAAGGCCAAGCCAGCGGAAAAATCTGAATGGCAGGACAAAGCCGACGCCGCCATGGACGCCTATCTCAAGAACCAGCACTGAACCCACTTGCCAATGAGTCCGTTTCTGCTTTCTTGGATGGACCCCCACCGATCGGCTTCCCCACCGTCGGCCCAAGCACGAGACCGCCCCCATGACGCTCATGACCGCCATCCGCCTTGGGATCACCGTGATCCAAGCCCCCGTGAACTACGTTCGCGGGCGGTACTTCCCGATGTACGACCGGCCGCGCAAGTTGCTGGCCACCCACGTCTCCCAACTGCTCGGCACGCTCTTTCTTCAAACACCGATCTACACCGAGGAAGACGAAGCGCGCGAGCGGCAGAAGCCTCTCGCCCAGCGCTCGTTGGTCGGAGTAGGTCCCGTGCGCGGCTACATGAAGGACGAGTTCTTCTACGCCAAGGCCAACCGCACCATCCTGACCGACCAAGTGCATTTCCGGCAGAAACTGCTGTTGGCCGAGTACAGCAACCGCGCGATGAAGACCATCGCCTGGCGGTGCTTTGTCTTCGGGGCCCTGTTTTGTGCCGGAGTGGTTGTTGCGGCGAACACGGTGGCCTGGTCCATCAACAAATCCGTTTCCATCGAGCACAAGGTCTCCAACGGCGTGGCCGGCTTGGTGCACGACTCGAATGCACCGACGGTGCACTACGACGACAACACCGACCAGGTGATGGCGCCCGATCTGGCCCAGGCGTTCAAGGATGCGCTGGCGAGCGGCGTGACGCTGACCGCGGACCAGCAGCACACGATTGTCGACGACCTGACGTCCTGCCCGGTGGTGATGGCCGACATCGTCACCAACGGCAACCTCGTCCGCACCAGTCTGGCTCAAGCCAAGATCAAGCACGAAGATTTCCGGCCCGTGGCGCTCGCCAAGAAGATTCCGGTGTGCCGCAGCAACGGCTACTACGACACCACCGCGCTCATGCGCGCCATGATGCCTCTGCGCCAACAAGTCTCCCCCGCGACCTGGTTGATGCTGAACAAAGGCGCGGTCAACAACCCTGAGGTCGACAACTTCAGCGCCGACGAGCGGTCACGCCTCACCGGCAACTTTGACACGTGCGCCGCCGACATCGTCCGCATTCCCAGCCTGAGCAACCACAGCGTACAGAGCCTGTCGTTGCACGACGCCACCTTCCTGGTGCGCCGCTACCAAGCCTGCGGCGACCACGGCCAATCCCCCGTCATTCCTGCTGCGGCATCGACCCGTCCGCAGTCGTTCATCCAGTAAGGAACCCACCTCATGCCGTCCCTTGTGAAGCGCCTCGCCTCCGGCGTGTCCCGAATCATCCAGGACCACGACGACATCCGTCAGTCGATGGAAGCCTTCGACCGCATGTACGGTGGCAACACCGACCCCAACGGGCTCTCACCCAACGCGGTGAACGGTGCGCTGGGCAAAGTCGCGGGCGCCGACGCCGAAAAGATCGTGTCGTTCTACGGCGCGGTGCAATCCGACGGTGGTTGGGTGTTGCCCGAAGACAAGCGCACGCCCGATGTGATCAAGAAACTGCGGCCGTTCTGGGTCAAGGTCCCCGGAGATTTGGCAGGCATCCACGGTGGCATGCCGCGCCTCACCGCCGACGGAAAGCCCGTGGAAAGTGTCAGCCTGGCCGAGGAGTGGGGGCCGGGCACCGATCCCATCACCGTTCCTCTGATTTACACGCTCATCCCCATGATCGCGGCCGCGTGGGTGGCCATCGTCACGCTCACAAACGCCTTGGCGGGTATCCTGCCGGCCGCTGTGCTGTCGTGGGGCACCATCGGCGTCACCACGGTGCTGAGCCTCGCTCTCGTGACGCTGTTCCTCACGATCGAAGAAATGACCAACAGCGTGTGGACGGGCCTGAAAGCCCTCCTGATCGGCGCCGCGCTTCCGATCATGCTCAACGGGGCATTGCCCGCGTGGCTCTCCGGCGTGTTGGCCGCACCCTTGCGTTGGTTCCATGAAATCCCCATGGAACTGATCGCGGTCGGGGCCGTCATCGTGCTCCTGGGCGGGTTGATTTTTTCCGGCGTGGTCGCCTTTAAGAGCGGTGGTCTCAAGCACACCCTGCGCGAACGCTTGCTCGCCCTGTTTTGGTTCGGCCTCTACATTGTCGCGCTCGTCTACACCGACGTCGCGCTCCCGTCGGTGGCCAAAGGGATCTTCGTCTTTGTGCCGGGGTGCTTGATGGCGGTGCGCAACCTGGACGCCTGGTGGCGGTACCGCGCCCAGATGCTGCTGCTGCAGTTCAGCATGTCCCAGAGCAACATGCAGATTCGGTCCTTTCAGCAAGGCGGCATGATTCAGTCCACACGGAACGAGCAAATCCTGTCGGCATCGCGCGACACCTCGCACGTGATCAAACTGGGAACGTGCACGGGCTCGTCGGCGCTGAAGGCCGCCACGCCGTTCACCCCGTCCGCGGGCGCGGACATGAGCGTTTCCGCCAAGGACCTGGGCGGGCACACCATCGTGTTCGGCATCAGCGGCACCGGCAAAACCGCCTCGCTCGCACGGCCTGTTGCCTATGAGTATTGGCGGGCGGGTGAGGGCGGCCTGCTGATCATGGACGGCAAGGGCCAACTGCCAAAGGACCTGCGGCCCATCATCGACATCATGATCGAGCCCGGCGCCGACTGGGCCATCATGGCCGGGCTCGATGCTGTCCAGGTGAGCGGCATCATGCGCACCTTCAAGGCGACGGGTAAGGCGGTCAAGGACTCCGACGAGAACGGCAAAGATTCTCACTGGCGCGAAGGCGCCCAAAGTTTCACCACCAACTGCACGTACATCCTGGGCGCGTTGCACCGGCACGAAATCGCCACGCGTGCCTACGAACGTGAGCAAATCGCCAAGCGCCACCTGGAAATGCTCATCCTCGAAATCGAGGGCATGGACGGTGCCGACGTGGACGACGACTTGGCGAGCCGCGAGGATGAGGTGGCCAAGCGCCAAGCGGTCGTGGCCCAGGACCGCGAGTGGCGCTGGACGTACGGCCACCTGTACGACACCGTCCGTCAGGCCAATGCTGGGTTGAAGTCCGGTACATCGTTCACGGTGTCCAAGGAGGTCCTGCACTGGCGCGACTTCCTTGGTGTGAACGCCTCGGACCACCGCCGCGAGACCAACCCGGAAACGATCTATCCCGACGTGTTGATCGAACGCTCCGGCTTGCTCATGGCGCTCGAGGCGGTCGAGGACTGGGTCGTCAACCAGCCCGAGGAGACCCGCAACTCCTTCTTCAGCAACATCATGCAGGCGTTCACTCCGTTGATGCGCACCGGCACTGTGATGCACAACGCCGATGGGATTCCGTGGATCGCCTTGGAGCAGGGCACGTTGCGCACGGACGGGGTGTTCTACGGGAAGAACCTGGGTGTCGCCCTCAACGTGGAAAAACTGGGCGACCCGGCACGGATCATCACCCAGATCGTGCGCGGCATCGTCCACAACGAGATCAAGCGGCGCGACGACGACTGGGCCAACGATCCCGTGAAGCCGGGGCAGAAACCCGTGATGATCGTGATCGACGAATGCCATCTGATCGTCGGTTCGGAGGAGGCCAACCTGATCACCACCATTCGCTCCAAGGGCGGCTCGTACTTCCTGCTGACCCAGGGGTTGGAGAACTTCCAGGGGCTCGCCGGCTTCGAGGAGAAAGAGGTGTTGGCCCTGATCTCTCAGTGCTCGAACTTGGTCACGTTCCAGACGTCCGAGTTCACCTACGCCTACATTGAGGCCCGTTGCGGCAAGACCCTGGCGGCCAAGACGAAGATGTGGACCAACGGCAACCTGTCCTTCGATAACGCCTGGGCGCAGTTCAAGGGGTCGCCGCTGTTCGACGCCTCCAACCCCTTCGCGGCGTTCTACCAGAAGTTGCGCAACCACGGCTACGGTCACGTCACGATCCGACCGACCACCAAGGACGGCAAGTTGTCGGTGCACAAGGGCGGCCATCATCTGGTCGATCAGGACATGCTCGCCATGTACATGGAAAGCCTGAAGCACAAGCACGCGTCCGCGGAGATCGAGGAAGTGGAGGTCGATCGCGTGTCCAAGGCCGACCTGCAGGCTCAGTTGATGACGAAGGGCAGGGGTGATGCCTTCGTGTATCTGACCCGGGCCGGCGCGCCCCGCTACGACTTCTGCAAGTTGCAGCACATGACTCCGGCGCAACTGCGCGCGCGCATCGCCGAACACAAGAGCCAGAACGAAACCGCCCAGGAGGCCGCATGAGCACCGCCGCTGAATACACCACCGCCCTGAACGCTGTCATCGCCAACGGCAATCTGGAACGGGATCCTGTTCGGAAGAAGGAGCACGCCGCTTGGAAGGAGGAGGAACTCCGACTGGTCGGCCACGCGGCGCGCCTTCGCAACGCCATTGTCGCAAAGGCCCGCGCGATGTCGCCCGATGAACGGAAGACGTTCGTCCAAGAGTTGTTGATCCAGCGCGGCTTGATCGGACTCACCGCGGAAGGGCGCCCCATGCCCTTGTTCAAAGCCTAATCACGAGGACTCAGCCATGTGGAATCCCATCGCACTCATCCAATCCGGTCTGCGCAAGCGCGCCGATCGTGAGGAATACGTCCATCGCGCGATGCTGCGGGACTCTCAGGAATCCGACAGCGGCTGGGAGCACCACCGGCGGTCGCGTCAGGAGATCCTGGCCGAGTACAACGCACAGGAGAAGGCCAACAATGAGCGGCGCGCGCACCGCGGTGACACGCGGGACGCGGGGCACGATCGGCAGGAAGGGAGTCGGTGGGCGTCGGCCAACTACCACCACGCCTGGCACTCCGACGACGCCCTCCGCGTGCGCGAGGAACGCGCCAAGCAGTTGAACGAACAGCGTGAGGCGTGGCTCGCCGAGTTGAGCGCGCGCCAGACCATCGTTCAAGCCTACAAGGAGCGCACCGCCACCATGTCCCCCGAGGAGTTGGACGCCGAGCGCGCCCAGCGCCAAGCCGAACGCAACCGCGAAGAAGCCCGCGCGTACCAGAAGCAGTGGCAGCAGAGCGCGGCGTACGCGGACGCGATGCGCCAGATTCACGCCGACAACGCGCAGGCTCAGGCGGAACGGAACGAGTGCGCCGCCGCCCAAGCCCAGCGCGACCAGGAGCGGGCCGCCATCATGCAGCGCGCCTTCCACGGCACGCCCGAGCACCCCACCACTCCCGCGGAAGGGCGGACGAATCTCGATCGTGGCAGCGACAAACACGCCGATCAGTGGGTGGACGGCGCCGCGACCGCGTGGGTGGCCGCGCACGACAAGAAGGACAGCGATCTCGACTCACGGTACAAAACCTCCAACGTCGCCACGTTCGGCGACTGGGCCCGCCAGCAGACTTTCGCGGATCGCCCGTGGTTGGACGCCTACCAGAACGAACACCCCTTCCCGACGGCCAAGCAGGCCGATGCGGGATCCCACACGCCACCCGCCGATGCAGTCCAAAAATCGGCCGCGGCCGATCGCATGACGGGAACGCTGGTAGACCACGGCCCGGCGCCGTACAAAAACGATCCTCAGAACAGCGAGTCCTACTTCGTCACCGTGCAGCCCGATGCCGGCAAGCCGGCCACGCATTGGGGGAAGGATCTGGGCCGTGCGATGGCCGAGTGCCAGGCACAGGTCGGCGACCGGGTGCACCTGGAACGGACCGGGCAGGACACGACCGTTGCGGTCAAGGAGCAGGTGCGCGACGAGCAAGGACATGTTGTGGCCACGCAAGACTCCCAGGCGGTGCGCAAGGGCTGGAGCGTGACCAACCTCAGCGCCCAGGAGCAGGTTCAGGAACAGCCGACTGCCATCGAGACGACCGCCCAGACTGCCCACCTGGCACCGCAGGAGCACACCGGGGCCCAAGCGCAGCCGACGGTTCCGCAACCGAGCCCGGAATCCAACGCACGGATCGAGCGCTGGATGGACGATGCTTACGCGGCCGAACAGGGGAATACCCCCCTGTCGGAGGCGCCGAAGAACACCCTTCCGCCGGTGGACGAGGACGCCTCCCTCGTCTTCGACGAGCCCGCCGTCCACGAGGGGCTGACGGAAGCCGACATCGACGCGCTGGCGATCACCGACGACGATGTGCAGCGGGCGGATCCAACCTTCCAGGCTGAGCCCATTGTTTCCGACCAGGAGCAGTTCGACGCGGTAGTGCTTGACGAATGGCGGGAGAACGCGCGCATCGAGGCCGCGGCCGAGGACGCCGCTCTGGACGCCGACCGTGATCAGAGCGCAGCCGATGAGGTCATCGCCCAGGCGGACCAAGCCCAACACGATGACGTGGTGCTGGATGAGTGGCGTGAGAACGCCCGCCTGGAGACAGAAGCCGACGACGAGATGGCCCCGGTGACCGCCAAAGACCGCCGGGCCAAGCGGGACGATGATGGCGACGCCGCCGGCCAGGACGGTACCACCCAGGGCTCGAGCGACGCGTCGTCCGAGGTCGCGCCGGTCGGTGCCGACCGGATCAAACAGCACCGTGCCGATCAGGCCACCGATTCGAGCGCGGACACCGCCAAGCCGCAAAAGACCTCGGTGCTTGCCGGCGAGAGCCGCGCCTACACCATCAGCAAGCCCGAGAAGGCGGCGCCGCCCACGCAGAGTCCGCCGTCCGAGGGGGCACCCATCGCGCGCCGCACGCGAACCCGGTGACTTGCCAATCAGGTCCCATGTGCTTGAATGGATCAACCACGGGCGCGGCGGCGTCCCCAACCGAAGGACACCCCATGCCGCGCCCCTATCAGCCTCCCTACGACATCCACCACTGGAACACGCCGAACTTCGAGCCGGTGTTCCACCGGGCGGCTTCCTCGAATCGAGTCACGCTGTTCGGCGTGACCTCGCCCGAGGAGATCGTGCGGCTCATTCGCGAGGGCGCTGATCCGAACGAGCGGGACGGGGAGGGTCGCACGCCGATCTTCTACGCGCGCACCGTGGCCATCGCCAAGGCGCTCCTCGCCGGCGGCGCGTCCTTGGATGTGCGCGATGCCCGAGGGAAGACTCCAATTTTCGTCACCCCCGGTGGGTCGGACGTCATCGACTTCCTCTGCGACGGTGGGTGCGAGCCCGATGCGCAGGACGATCACGGCGACACCTTGGCCCACCTCACAGTGGACCCGAAGGTGATCGCGACGCTGCTCGGGCAGGGCGCGGATTTCACATTGCGCAACGCCGCCGGACAGGATCCGCTGGAAACACAGTCCGCCCGCCGGGATGCATTGGACGACATTGTCGATGACGATCCGCTCCCCGTCGGTCGTGGTGTCGTCGACGACCAGCCCATCGCTCCCCCCGTTCGTATCGCCTTCGACGTGGGCGGCGGGGCCGCATCGAACCAGCGCAACCTAAATCCGCAGTCCCAGGGAGGCTCGGGCGCCGGACAGAATGGCAAACAGCGCGAGCGCGATGACGCCGCGCGCATCGTGGAGATGATTGCGGAGATCGTCGACACCATCGGCGCCATCATGCAGTGCGTCGTGGCGATGATCTGAGATGAACAACGTCACCAAACTGACCATGCGGGGCGGATCCACCTCGGCGACGATCGAGTACCTGCGCGCCACCGAGTATTACAACGACGCCAAGGGCCACCGTCAGGACCTCATGGAATGGGGCGGCTCCTGGGCGCAGCACCTGGGCTTGGCCGGCACCCAGGTCGCGCGCGAGGCGATGGACCGCCTGGCCGAGGGCTACCACCCCACCCAAACGGGGGCCAACGGCGCCAAGGTTCCTTTGTGTCGCAACGCCGGTGCGAAGCCCAAGAACGTCACCAGGTTCGACCGGAAGACGGGGGCCCCGCGCACAGTGGAGGAGGGCGGCCACGTCATCGGCTACGACGTCACCTTCTCCGCCCCCAAAGACCTCGGCCTGGCGTTCATGGCCGCCAACGAGGAGGAGCGCGCCGCCATTTTGGACGTGCAGAAGATCGCCAACCGCGAGGCCATGGCTTACTACGAAAACTTGGTGGAGACACGCCGCGGCAAGGCCGGCAAGGATGTGTCATCGGTGGAGGCGCTGATCTGGTCCAGCCACCTGCACCTCGCCGCCCGGCCCTCCGCCGAGGGCATGATCGCCGCCAGTCTCCACACGCACAACCTGGTCTACGGTGTGGCGTTGGGGCGCGATGGGAAATCCGGCACCTTCGACTCGATGGAACTCTTCGAGCACCGGCGTGCATCGGACGCGATCTACAAAAACGCCCTGTACGCGGGCATGCGCGCGCTCGGCTACCACCTGGAGCAGACCGAAGAAACGGACATCAACGGACACTCCACAGGTCGCAAGGACACCCGCCTGGCCGGCTTTCCCGGCGCGATGATCGAATACTTCTCCGCGCGTCAGGGCGAGATCCTCGAGTACATGGAGGAGCACGGCGTCAGCAAGCAGGTGGCGTGGAGTCAAACCCGGCAGGCGAAGCAGGAGCCGGGCTACGACGAACTCTCGGCGCTGTGGACGGGCTACATGGACACCTATATCGCCGAGCACGCGGACGAGCAGCGTCCGACGACCGCGTTTCTCAAAGCGCAGACCGACACCCTGATCGCGCCCGCCGCAACACAATCGGTGATCGACCGCCTGCACGAGAGCGAGGCGCTGCTTGAGCGGCACGACATTTTCGCCGCGCTGGCCGAAGAAACCATGGGCCGCGTATCGCCTGAGGATCTTCAAGCGGCCACCGACGCAGCCATCGCGACGATGGTGGCTGTGGCCCCGCACGCCATCCACGCCGACGACGCCGGGAAAACATTGGCCCGCCGACACACCGAACACCGCTACGCCGCGCCGTGGATGCTCAGCCAAGAGAAGGAGGTCCAGGAGTACGCGCGCCGCCGCATGAGCGAGGACACGCGCCTCTCCCCCGACTACGTCACGAAGGTCATTGCCGACTACGAAAAACGCAAGGGATTCGCCCTCTCCGACGAGCAGCGCGGCGCCGTCATGCATGTGTGTTGCACGATCAATGGAATCGGGGCCCTTTCGGGTTACGCCGGCAGCGGCAAAACGACGGTGTCCGAATGCTTCGTGGACGCCTACCGCGGGATGGGCTACGAGGTCTTCGGCTGCGCCCCATCGAACGCCGCGGCCAAGAAACTCCAACTCGAAGCCGGCATCCCATGCTTTTCGGTCGCGCACGTCGTGCACGAAATGGAACAGGGTCGCTGGGAAGGCGTGATGTGCCCCACCGGTCGCAAGTCGCTCATCGTCATGGACGAGGCCGGTATGGTCGACACCGCCGACACCCGCAAACTGCTGGCCCTGACCGATCGCATGGTGAAGAAACCCCTGCTGTTGCTCCAAGGCGATTTGCGCCAGATCCAGCCTGTTGGGGCTGGAAGCGGGATGGCCCTCATCGAGGACGTCACCGGCGATGTGAAACTCACCGAGATCCGCCGTCAAAAGGGCGCGACCGACGAGGAAACATCCGCGCGCCGCGAACTCGCCGGCCTCTATTACGAACAGAAACTGGACGCCGATGGCAACGTCGTTGGCCTCGACGACAACCGTGATGTGAAGTCCCGCGCCCAGCAGCGCGCCAAGGGCGAGCGCATCACCGCCGCGCTCGACGCGCTCGGGATGCTCGAGGAATACACCACAAAGCCCGAAGCCATGGCCGCAGCGGTGCGTGCGTGGGCTGAGAATCCGGCCGCTCGAACGGACAAACTGCTGATCACCCACAAGAACGTCGACGTGGACGCGATGAACACAGCGGCTCGCGCCGCGCTCAAGGCCAGTGGCGCTCTGGGCGCCCAGGACCACAACATCAAAGTTCTGCTCGGACGTCGGGGCATGGCCGTGCGCCCCTTCGCGGTCGGCGAAGCCATCAAGTTCTCGAAAAAGTCCCAGAAACTGGGTGTGGTGAACAACTCCACCGGCACCATCACCGGAATCAGCATCGCGCGCGACGGCACCATCGACCTCACGGTCCGCGTGAACGGTCTCGGCCCCAAAGATCCCGACCGCACCATCACGTTCAACACGACCAACGACTATCGTGCGTTCACCCACTCCTACTGTCGGTCCATCCATGATGTGCAGGGGCAGGGGGCGCCGTTCGTCTACCACGTGGCCGACGCCGGCATGCTGGACAATCAATCGGCCCTGGTGGCGATGACGCGCCTGACCTCCGGCGATTACCGCATGTACGGCGACAGCAACCTGATGGACTCGCTGCAGGACCGCCTCGGCATCGATCGCCTGAAAGAGACGGCCCTCCTCGCCACGGGCGGTGTCGTCCGTCCGGCCACATCGGGGCCTCAGCGCCCAAGCGCTACCACCCAAAGCCCCGAGGCGGCGGCCTCCACCCACCCACAGGGACCGAGCCCCTCTGCCGCCCTCGAGCACGGCGCGCAGCGCCGGGATGGAAGCACGTCGCACAACGGCGCAGGGGGCCGCCCACAGGATGACCCGGCCCACCGCACGCCCCCTGTTCACGAAGGCACGCTCGTCGCGCACGGGCGCGCGCCGTACCAGTTCAATGAGAGCGGCAACGCCTCGTATTACGTCACGATTCGCAATGCGCACGGACAGGAGCAGACCCTTTGGGGCAAGGATTTGGATCGTGCGATCAACGGGCACAGCAATGGGGACATGGTTCGCGTGCAGCGCTCTGGGAAGGACGAAAACGTCACGATCAAGGAGCCGATCCGAAGCGACGATGGGAATGTGATCGACTTCGAGGAGCGTCGTGCGCAGCGTCGTGGGTGGACCGTGCAAGCGATTCCGTCCGAACAAACTCCATCCGATATCGTGTACGTCGCCAATCCGTTGAACGATGTGAGCAACGAACCTCCTGCGAGCACCAACGACGAACCGATGAGCGCGATGGCGCGCATGCTCAACGGGGACGATGCGCCTGTTCGTTCGAGGCGCCCAGCACCAGCCTCATCTCAGCGCCCCGACGGGGCGGGTCCCGACCAGGCGCCCGCCGGCGCCGACGAGCGTCGCACGCCCGACACCGCCGCCCCATCCAACGCCGTCGCTTCGGACGCATCACAGCCGTCGGCTGGAGAGGAGCAGCGGAACCGGCGCGCCCGGGATCGTGCGGCACGCGCCGCCGAGGCGCACCGCACCGATCGGGCGTCGACGCACGACGACACGCCGCCGACGCAGCAGCGCGGCCGCGACCAGGGTCAGCGCCGCTGACCGGTGCATCGGGCCCCTGAATCGACCCTGATAGCCGAATAGTGCGAAACCGGCTAATCGGTTGCCGATCGTGGGATCATGGGATGCCCGCCAGGGGCGTCACCACGGGGAATCCCATGCACCGCACCATCTTCCGCGTCTTCGGAGCCGCACTTATGCTCGCGTTCTGCGGCACCGTCGCCGCGCAGGACCAACCTGCGCCGTCGAGCAGCGCCCACACCACCTTCGGCGGCTGGCTTCACGCCGTGGGCGCCCACGCCGCCCAGGTCGGCAAGCAGATCGTCGGTGGGCACGGCGCATCGAATGCAGGAGCCCCCGGGGCGGGCGGTGGCCCGCTCTACCAGCCCGAAAGCGGGGCCGGCTCCTTCCGCGGCCTCTTCGCCGCGCAAAGCCACGACCTGGCCAAACAGGGGCGCCTGCAATGGCCGCGCGCCGCGCTCACGTTCGAAACGTACGGCGTCCACCAGGACTGCTGGACCGTGCGGGCCACCATCTGGACGAACGCCACGACATCCACCGTGGAGACCTTCCAAACGTGCCTCGACGCGCCGCTGACCCACACCGACGACACCGGGCAAGCGACCACGACCACGCGGAACGTGGCCTTCTTCTCAAAACTGCTGAACGCCCAAGTGATGTACGGACGCACCGCCACCACGGGCGAACAGCGCACCACCGGCCCCAATCCGCCCCGATCGCTGTTCAACGTCGACGTGCCGACCGACCTCTACGAGCGGGTCAACCAGGCGGTCATCAACGCCGCGTGGGTGTCGGGGTTCTACGGCCCGTCGGATGAGGCGTACACATCCATCTTCTACGACGACCGCCTGTGGATCGCCGGATTCAACCCCCAAGGCAACCGCGGCTGACCGTTGGGCCACATCGGGGCCCAAGCGCTTGAGGACGACGGGCGGTGGATGCCGCTCGTCGACCGTTCGCGCTCAG
>Ga0335075_10000720_pt1 | contig 56171 bp, 53 predicted proteins | sample Lox_Sample_24_FD_206723 | JGI IMG/M metagenome (GOLD analysis project Ga0335075, IMG submission 206723) | Soil microbial communities from Loxahatchee National Wildlife Refuge, Florida, United States - Lox_Sample_2.4 | ecosystem: Environmental > Terrestrial > Soil > Wetlands | place: USA... | reverse complement strand
CCAAAAATCGTACCTTCTCCTTCATGACCGGTTCCTCTCCGCTTGTGGCTCTGAGTTGTGCTTCTCTACTGAATCACAGCCTAACCCACGGTTAGCGCATTGGACCGGTCACTCCATTTTGACTAGGCGTCGCGTTCTGCGCTGAGGGCAGCGTGGACGGCGCCAGGGTGGGCCGCGTCGGGGAGAAGCGCGGGAAAGGCCAGCGTGACTCTTGTGCCGCGGCCGGGACGGCTGGTGACGTCGAAGTCGGCCGCCTCGCCGTAGAGCACCTGCAGACGTTCGCGCACGTTCTTCATGCCGATGCCGGTGCCACGCAGGACTCCGCTGGTGTGCGCGCGGCCTGGCGCAATGCCTACGCCGTCGTCTTCGACTTCAATGATGAGCCGTTCGCCTTCCATGCGGCTGCGCAGCGTGACTGCGCCGCCCGCGATGCGCGGTTCGAGCCCGTGTTTGATGCTGTTTTCCACCAGGGGCTGAAGCAGCATGCTGGGCACGGGAATCTGCAGGGTTCGCGGATCGATTTCCTTGACGACGCGCAGTTTTTCGCCGCCGAAGCGCGCCACTTCGATGCTGAGGTAGTCCTCAGTAGTGGCGAGTTCCTCGCTGAACGCAACAAAGGCGTCGTGATCGCGCAGCATGCGGCGCAGGATATTGGCCAGCTTGACGATCAGCTCGCGCGCCTGCTCCGGTCGCGAGCGCACCAGCGAAGCGATCGAGTTGAGCGTGTTGAAGAGGAAGTGGGGATTGATCTGACGCCGCAGAGCATCGAGCCGCGCCTCGAGGAGCAGCCGTTTTTGTTCCTCCAGCGAGCGCTCGATGCGGATAGAGTTCCAGATCTTGAGGGGAATGCCCACCACCATAGCCGCGCAGGCCCAGACCGCCAGACGGATAGCCCACTGTCCGGAAGTGAGCGCGAAAAGCCGGTGAGGGTACATCCGCGCGAGCCATTCGCGCAGCGCCTCCATGGCAACGATCAACATGAGCAGGAGGATTTGTCGGTCGATGCCAGGGTGTCGGAGATTGCGGCGCACCCATCGCCACAGGCTGAGGTCGACAAAGGGCGAAAACGACCAGACCTCTTCCCTCTCGACAAAGCGTCCGTAGATGCCTGCCGTCATCGCCACGGCCAGCAGGAACGGCAGCGACAGATACTCGCGGTGCAGCATCGCCGGCAAGGACAGGAAAACGGCTCCCAGCAGCGCCGGGGCGGGTCCGAGAAGGACGCCGAGCAGGATCGTCGTCTCAAAGGAAATGTCCGCGGCGTAAAAGTTGGAGACGATGACGCGCACCCAGACGCCCAGGCCCAGCGGGATGCAGATGAAGGCAAGCAGGCCCAGCGTCTGGCCGAGGGTGCGATCCTCGCGAAACAGCAGGCTCTGGAACTCGCGGGAGCGCGCCAGGGTGTGGGAAACCGCGGCGGCCACGCCCAGCTTGATCAGCAGCGTGATGAGGATCAGTTTGGGATCGAGCAGCACAGATTTAGCGTACCGCGCGTGCCGGGCGGGCGTGCAGCGAAAACGAGCAAGCCGGGGCGAATACGTCAACCGGCCAGGGCTCCCGGCAGGCCGCTTTTATAATCGGCGTATGGCCATTACCTCGGTCCGTCAGCTTGCCGATGCCGATTTTCCCACGCGGTGGGGGCACTTCCGCATCCTCGGCTTCGAAGGCGTGTACACGCCGGAGTCGGACCCGTGCGCTACCGGAAAGGAGACCGAAGAAGCCGTGGCGCTGACCCTGGGCGACATCCGGTCCGCGCCGCCGCTGGTCCGGATCCACTCGCAATGCCTCACCGGCGACGTCTTCCACTCGCTGCGCTGCGACTGCCGGCTGCAACTGGAGCTGGCGCTGCGCAAGATCGCGGAAGCGGGCGCAGGGATTCTGCTTTACGAGCAGCAGGAGGGCCGCGGCATCGGACTGATGGCGAAGCTGCGCGCTTACGAGCTGCAGGATCAGGGCCTGGACACGGTGGAGGCGAACTTGCAACTGGGCTTCAAGGCGGACTGCCGCGAATTCGAGCTGCCCGCCGCGATCCTGCGGCAGATGGGCGTCGGCTCCGTGCGGCTGATCACCAATAATCCCGAGAAGGTAACTGCGCTGGAAACCGCCGGTATCCGGGTCGCGGAGCGGGTATCCGCCGAGGTGCCCACCGAGGCGCACTTCGAGGATTATTTGCGCGTGAAGCAGGAAAAGATGGGCCACATCTTCGACGGGACGGGCGAACGGGAAGCGCTTGCCGGCCCGGACACCTCGAAATAACGTGGATCAGGTAAACTTTCGGGTGCGGCCCAACTGACTCCCCGGGCCGTCCGCAATGCCTCGTGAAAAACGACGCGCGAAGAGCCTGCTGCTGAGCCGGGATGAATCCTGGCTCAGCTTCAATCGCCGTGTGCTGGAAGAGGCTCAGGATCCCACCAACCCGCTGCTGGAGCGCGTGAAGTTTCTGGCGATCACCGCCAGCAACCTCGACGAGTTCTTCGAGATCCGCATTGCGGGCGTGCTGCAGCGGATTGAGGACGGCTACAACGACGCCTCGCCCGACGGAGCCACGCTGCGCGAATCGCTGGAAGCGATGAAGGCAGAGACGCAGCGCCTTGTCGTCGACCAGTACCGATGCTGGAACCAGGAACTTCTGCCGGCCATGCGCACCGCGGGCATTCGCGTGCTCAACTGGCAGGAGATGAACGAAGAAGCCCGGGACTTCGCCAGCGACTACTACCTGCGGGAAGTGGATCCGCTGCTGACGCCCATCACCATCGATCCGGCGCATACCTTCCCGCGCGTACTGAACAAGGCCCTGTGCCTGGCGCTGCTGCTGCGCCGTAAGCGCCGTGGCGCTGCCGGGCCGGTGCTCGGGGTGCTCACGGTACCGCGCGCGCTTCCCCGTTTCATCCGCCTGCCCTCGGAAGCCGGTTGCGACGACTTCATCTTCCTCCACGAGCTGATCGAGCGCAACGCTGCCGGCATGTACCGTGGCTACGAGATCCTTTCGCGAGCCGCCTTTCGCGTCACGCGCAACAGCAATCTCTATTTCCAGGAGGAAGAATCGCGCTCGCTGCTGGAGACGGTCCGCGCCGAGCTGCACAACCGCCGCAAAGGCGATGCGGTGCGCCTCGAGATCGAAAGCAGCGCCGACGCGGAGATCGTTGAGCGTCTGCGTACCAACTTCGAGCTGGACGAGTCGCTCGTCTATCGCGCCGACGGGCCGGTGAACCTATCGCGCGTGATGAATTTGTACGGCGCGACCAGGCGCCCGGAGCTGACATTTCGTCCCTTTGTTCCGCGCGAGTTGCGGCTGCACCGCAAATCCGCCAACCTGTTCGACGAGCTGCGCCACCGCGACATCCTGCTCCACCATCCGTTCGATTCCTACGACGGCGTGGTGGGCTTTATCGAAGCGGCGGCGCGGGATCCGGGCGTCGTCTCCATGAAGCAGACCCTGTACCGGACCAGCGACGATTCGCCTATCTTCCAGGCGCTCACGGAGGCGGCGCAGACGCGCGAAGTGACGGCGGTGGTGGAGCTTATGGCGCGCTTCGACGAGGCCTCCAACATCCGCTGGGCGCGCAACCTGGAAGATGCGGGCGTGCAGGTCTTTCACGGAATCGTCGGCCTGAAGACTCACTGCAAACTGGCGCTGGTGGTGCGTCGCGACCCCGATGGCGTCACGCGCCGTTACGCCCACCTGGGGACGGGCAACTACAATCCGGATACCGCGCGGTTTTATACCGACCTGAGCCTGCTGACGGCGGATCCGGAAATTACCACCGCGGTCCACAGCGTCTTCAATTACCTCACCGCGCATTCGGAATCGGACGATTATCGCCCGCTGCTGGTCGCGCCGCTCACGCTGGCGGAAAGCTTCATCCGCCTGATTCATCGCGAGGCGGAGCATGCGGCGGCCGGACGCCCTGCGCGCATCGTCGCGAAGATGAATTCTCTGCTGGAGCAGAGCGTCGTGGAAGCTCTCTACTCCGCCGCGCACGCCAGGGTGGAGATCGATCTGATCGTGCGCGGGATCTGCTCGCTCCGACCAGGCGTGAAAAAGCTCAGCGAGCGCATCCGCGTGCGGTCGATCGTGGGGCGGTTTCTGGAACACAGCCGCATTTTCTGGTTCGCGAACGGGGGCGACGAGGAGTTGTACTGCGGCAGCGCCGACTGGATGCCGCGCAATTTGTTCGAGCGCTGTGAGGTGGTCTTCCCGGTGCGCGATCCGCAGCTCCGCGTGCGCGTGCGCGACGAGATCCTGGCGGCTTATCTGGCCGATACCGTGAAGGCGCGCGTGCTGCGCTCCGACGGCACCTATGTACGGTTGCGAGACCCAGGCCGCGACGCCGGGCCGCCGCCCTTCAGCGCTCAGGATTTCTTCATTGCTGTGGCTGAGGGACGCGCCGACGCAGACAGCATCCCCAGGCCGCAGACGGGCAGTCAGCCAGTGCGGCAACCCAAAAAGCGATCCGCTGCTACGGCTGCGGATTAGCCGTCCGGTATCTTGGAATCCCTGTCTGGCTGTCGTGCCACGAGGACCGGACTTTATCCGGTGTCGGCAGCGCGAGCTTATTGATTCGAGAAGTGGCACAGGCCTTGATACAGGATACGAAGTTTACGACCCAGGAAGCAGAGGCACACCTGTACAGGGGCTCGCAAAGTTTTCTCCACAGACCCGAAGGTCCGCAAATCCACCGCGCGGCCTGCAGGGTCTTGCCGCAAACCACAGCGGCAGGTACGAACCCAAAAGTTATGCGACGTAACTCGCCTTCATGCTGCTGAGCATGCTCTGCCGGGGTTCCCGGGCAAACATGCTCAACCTCTCTCCCGGCTGTCCCATCCAGCTATTCCACCGGGATTACGTAATCGACATTTTCCTGGCCAGCTTTGCCGACGTTCTCGACCCTTCCCTCTGCCCGACCACGCCTCTGCATATCGTCGTCGATAACATGGGTTATACCCGCGTTGAGCCTGGCACACCCAACGCGAATGTCTGTCTGAGCTCAGACTGCGACCATTTCTTCCATTTCTATTTCCACACGCTGCTGCACGAACACCCGGCGCACTGAAGGGCCGCAATCTTAACAATGAGTGAAGTGGCGCCGGGAAGGGGGCGAACCCCCATAGCCGCGAGGACCGGCGCGAGGCGCAGGCCACCACTCCATTGGAGCCAGAGCCCGAGTCCCGGTACACTTAAACGTGTGAGCCTCAGCACCTGGTTCACGCGGCGAAGGGGTTCGCCGAAACCGCTGTCCTTTCCTGCCTGGTCCGGATGGATGGATGATGACCCCTGGCGAGGTTTCGTCGGGAGTCTCCTGGTCCGCCGACAATCCTCGCAATCGAATGAAGTAACTGCTGCTCCACAGGAGTGCGCCGGATTGTCATGAAAATTGCCGTCATTTCCGATGTTCACGCCAATTTGGCCGCGCTGCGCGCCTTTCCTGAGCGCGATTACGACGAACTCTGGTGCGTTGGCGATCTTGTGGATTACGGTCCCCGGCCGCGCGAGGTGGTTCAGGAGATTCGGCGCCGCGCGGCGCTGATCGTTTCCGGAAACCACGACTATGCCGCCGGCTGCGACGAGGATCCGCGCTGCTCGGCGCCGTATCGCCGCCTGGCGGCCGAGACGCTTCGATACACCCGGGATCTGTGCTCGGAAGACGAGCTGCGGTTTCTGAGAGGACTGCCCAGATTCCAGGAACGAGTGGTGGGTTCAACACGCTTTTACGTGGTCCATGCCACGCCCACGGATCCGCTGTTCGCCTATTATCCGGAGAACTCGGATCGCTGGATGCGCGAGGTTGAGGGGATCGGCACCGACGTGTTGATCGTGGGCCACACGCATACCCCATTTTTGCGCAAGGTCGCCAATACGACCCTTGTGAACCCGGGCAGTCTGGGACAGCCGAAGACGGGACGGCCCTGCGCGTGCTACGCACTCTGGGAAGATGGATCGATTTCCCTGCGCGAGTACGTCTACCCGGTTGCAGAGACCATCGCCGACACTCGCAAGATGCCGATAGCCGAAGAAGATCAGAACGCGCTGATTGCGGTGCTCGAAACGGGAGCTCTGCCCGCGGATTCAGCTCGGGAGAGCGGGGCGCCCCGATGAACCATGCTTCGCCATCTGTGGTCCCGTCGCGCGAGATGGAGAATCTGATCGCGGCGCTGGACTCCCTGGTCGATGGTGAAGCAGCCGCAGAGCGCCTGGTTGCGATGGGTCCGCCGGCGATTCCATGGCTGGAGCATTTTCTCCTGGACGGACCCTCTCGAACCATTGCTCGGCCACGCTGTCGCGCAGTTCACGCACTCGGTGAACTCGGAGCGCAACGTGTGCTCCTTTCGTATTTCCGGCAACACCGGCATCCGGCAGATCCGGCGGTGCTCTTTGCAGAGGATGCGGTTAGAAGCTCGGCGGCGGAGGAACTGGCGAGGCATCCTTCAGAGGAAGTCTATGAAGTTGTTCTCGACGCGGCCCGGGAGCGAATTACGGGTGGGCTCATCCGGGCCCTCAGCGACTTCGGACGGGCAGAAAGCGTTCCCGTGCTGTTCTCCGCACTGGACGACGACCTGTGCCGCGAGGGTGCGCGAGCCGCTCTGCGGAAGATGCCGCTCCAGACGCGCGCGTTTGCGGCACTGGTCGTGCGAGGAAGGCATGCGGCATCGGTTCAGATGGCCTTGTCGCTCCGCCAACGCCGCGCGACTCTGCAACTCCTGCGCGAGCTGGGTGCGGACGCCGAAGATTGGCCCATCCTGCGAGAGTACCTGGAAGATTCGGACGCCGATTCCGTGATTGCGGCCGCCGGGATCGGATTCGCGCTCGGTGCCGCCGCTGATTACCCAGTCATTATTGACACGCTATTCCGCATCTCCTCGCATCTGAACTGGGCGCAGGAAGATGAAGTGACTGGGCTGCTGGAGGGGTATCCCGAGCCGGCGCACGCCGCAGCTGACAGACTTTACGCAAGGGCGGTTGGCAGAGGAGAGGAGCCGAACTGGCTTAATTCTCGATGGCGAATTCTCCGGCACTTCCTCGGGGACAATGCGGGAACTGGGAAGTTATGACTGGCTTGCGGCCATTCAAGGACGGGATCAGGCAATGGACCTGAGGGAATACGAGCAGAGGAAGTTCCAGCTGGCGGAGATCATCCGTTCAGCGCAAGCCATCGACACGAAGAACACCGTCGTGCAGGGAGATTGCCGGGAATTGCTGACCCGCCTCGCGGAGGATCAGTTCAACCTGATGGTGGTCGGCCGTTTCAGCCGGGGCAAGTCGACGCTGATGAATGCAATTCTAGGCGGAGATCATTTGCCCACAGGCATTGTGCCCCTTACGTCCGTCATCACGACGGTCCGATACGGTAGCAGACCGCAGGTGGTGCTGCATTTTCGGGATTCCGGCCTGAATCACGAGATCCCGCTGGCGCAACTTGCCGACTACGTAACCCGGAAGGGCAATCCAGGAAATGTGAAGAACATTTCGTGGGCAGAGATCCAGTTACGGGTCGAAATCCTGCGGCGAGGGTTCTTCTTCGTGGATACGCCAGGCCTGGGTTCACCGATCATTGAGAACACCCTGACGACTGAACGGTTTCTGCCGCAGGCCGACGCGTTCATTTTGGTGACCAGCTACGAGAGCGCGCTCTCCGAGGAAGAGGATCGGATCCTCGAGAGAATCCGTAAGACCGGCAAAAAGCTGTTCGTCGTCATCAACAAGCAGGACACCGTCACAGCCGGGGAACGGGAGCAGGCCCGGCAGTTCGTCGCTGAGCAGCTGGCCGCAAGACTGGGGCGAGCGGCCGATCCGATTCACTCGATTTCAGCGCGGCAAGCCCTGGAGGCCAAGCTCTCAGGAAATCTGCAGCAACTCAACGGGAGCGGGATTCCTGGCTTTGAGACGGAGTTGCTGCACTTTCTTACCGAAGACCGCGCAGAGTTATTTCTCCTGAATATGTACGAACGCGCCATGCACCTGCTGAGCGAGTGTTCGCCCCTGGATGAGCACGCATGGAGTGGCATCGTGGAACGCCTGAGCAGTCAGCGGGAGAGCATCACAGGGATTGGAGGGCCGCCCGAGCAGATACCCGAGGTGACAGACTCGTCAGCCGATGCGTGGAAGCTCGACATCGACCGAAAGACGGGCTGTCACATCTGCGGCGTAGTGCTGGAAGCGACGTTTCGATTTCTCAGCAAATACCAGTACGAACTGACGATCGATCCTGAGACGAAGCAGGGCCATTTGCGAAGACATGGCTTCTGCCCGCTTCATACCTGGCAATACGAGGGGATCTCGTCGCCGTACGGTGTGTGCGTGGCCTATCCCCCGCTGGTGCACGGCACAGCCGCCTATCTGAACCGCATTGCGGCGGGAGGCGGCAATGCGGAAGAAGTCCGGCGGCTGGTGGCCGCGCCTCAGTCCTGTCCGGCGTGCGAGGTGCGAAGGCGGTCTGAGCAGATAGCGGTGAAGGAGGTTGCGGATTTGGCGCGACAGGCGGAGAGACGCGCCGCGCGGATTCCCGTCTGCTGCCTGCCGCATCTCGCGATGGTGGCTGTATGCCTCGGACCAGGCGAGCCAGCGCAGAAACTGCTGGCAGCCCATGCCGCCCTGCTGGAACGCACTGCGGAAGACCTGCAGCGCTACGCGCTGAAGCACGATGCCCTGCGGCGGCACCTCACCAGCGAAGAGGAACGCCGGGCGGCGCAAATTGCTCTGCTTTTGCTCGCCGGACACCGCAACCTCAGTTCCCCGTGGGTGATCGAATACCTCCTGTGAGTGCGTCATTCGCGACGCCCCATCCGGAAATCAAGGTACAGAACATGCGCTTTGATCTGATCGCCCATGCGGAACCGGGGAAGGTCCGCCATTTTGAGCATCTGCAGGATGCTGCCCGGATTGCCCTCACTCCACTCGACGAGCGAGTGCAGCGCCGATTCGAGGTTTGACGCCCGCAGGCCGCTTCGCTCGGCCTCTCTCTTCGCGAATTCGAGAGCGACCGCTGGTGTAAAGTTCCTGATCTCCAGCCGTTCCGAGCGATCGGCGCACATGGGTTGCAGGGCGCCAATGTCTTCCATGTGCGGGGTGTGGGCGGCAAAATAGATCGGCCTGCGCCCGTAGTCGCTGAATTCCTTGACAATTCCGGTAACGACACGAGAGGGCCCCGCCAGATGATCGAGTACGAGCATGCAAGGCAACTCAGCTAAAGCCCGCTGCACGATTCCCTTGAGCGATCGGGCACTGAGCGAGTTCGTGCTCGCCGGCAGCCGGAGACCTTGTTTGTCCAGGCGGCGAATATTTTGGATGAGCGTCATCATGAAATCCCGCGGTGAGCGAATCTGCGGGACATACAGCGCGAAGGGTTGGGTTTGAACGAAAGCAAGAAGCAAGCGCGTTTTGCCAACCCCTTCCGGGCCGAAGACCAGCATCGACTTTCGCTTCTGCGCCTGCGCATGCAGCCTCGCCAGCTCTTCCCTCCGATCGACCGCGGCAAGGTATTGTGCGTCGGGCGGCTGAAGAGCAGTGCTTACCATCAGCGAGTACCTGAAGGGACAGGAATCGCGGCTTCGAAGCGCTCGTGACTTCTGCGGATGGCCTCGAAAGCGGCCTCGCGGTCCTTCCAGCCCAGCACCTCAGTCCGCTTTCCTTCGAGATTTTTGTACACCGAAAAGAAGTGCTCGACTTCGCGCAGGACGTGCGGCATCGCGTCGCTGTAGTTGTTGATCGAGGAGAACCGCGGATTGCCCGTGGCGTAGGCCAGGATCTTTTCATCCGGCACGCCCTGATCCAGCATCTCAAACAGCCCAATGGGGCGGGCGTTGCAGATGCAACCGGGAAAGGTTGGCGCATCTCCCAGGACGAGAATGTCGAGCGGATCTCCGTCTTCTGCCAGCGTGCGCGGAATGAATCCATAATCGCCCGGATAATGGATGGGAGAATGCAGATTTCTGTCCAGGCGAAACACCTTGAGCTGTTTGTCATATTCGTATTTATTGACGCTGTCCTGAGGGATTTCGATGACCGCGGTGACAATCTCCGGCGCCAGATCGCCGATGCGGAGGTGCAGATAATCGTCGTTCATTTCCGTCCTTTGCGGCTGTCGCGCAGGAGGAAAAGAAAACCCCTGCGCCTGAGCAGGAGTCATCAGCCATTCCCTTTCGGATGGCGGTTGGGAACTGGCCCCATGTACACTGCCGTGGCTTCGTCCGGCTGCCTGAGCCCCGCTTCTGCGGCAGGTCTCGCCCGTGCCGTATCCAACCACAGAGAATACGTGAGGCCAGTTCGATTGGCGGATTCCGTCGCCAAATCAAGGTGTAGCACAGCAACTGACAACCTGCAACGCGAAACAGGATCAGACGAGCGCGGAAACCTCCCGTTCCAATCGGTCGAGGCGCTCGACTGCCGACTGGATCGCAGGAGTTCCCTCTTCTTTGACTTTCCGGGCCCTGTCGAGGGCCTGCTCCGCAATTCGGCTGATTTCGTGCAGCAGCCTGCGTATCTCGACTTCGAGGCGGTCCCGGCTCTCCTGAATGCGGTTGAGAATATCGTTTTGTACGCGCGAGCAGTTCACTTCCAAAAGGTGACGCAGAAATTCCCGCGCCTGGTCCGTGATGATTCTGCGTGCACCGACAATCGGCAGAAAGATGTCGGCGATCCAGCGCAACGGCGATGGAGGTTGCGCAGTTCCAATGAAATCCTCGAACGTGAACCTGGAACGCACGCGGAACCCTTTCTCCGGATCGAGCGCATGGGGCATGCGCGTGAGTTCGCTGAGGCCGGCGTCGGCCAGATTTTTCAGAAAGTTGTTGCCCATCTCCACGAATCGGACGGCCACCGCGCGATATTGGCGCTCGCCCTCTTCCTGCTCCGGCTTGAGCCAGGGCACGACCCGGCTGCGCGCGATCTCCTGGGCGAGGTGCATCGCTCGGCGCCGATAACGCGGGCCAAAACCGCGAGGAACGGACGACAGCGCCTGTTCGAATTCACTTTCAGATTTCTTCGATGCGGAACCGAAAAACTGCTTATGCCGATCAACGAAAAGGTCCGATATTCGCTGTTGCTCCGCCATCAAGAGGAAGTTCAGCTCGCGCATGGAGCGTTCCGCTTCCCCGATGGTTTGCTTCATCAGGCGGATGCGCCGTTCGGATTCCTCGATTGGCCGCTGCAGCGCCTCGCGGTCTTCATTGATAGTCGCCAGCAGTTGTTCGCTCAGGCGCTGGAGGCCTCGATCGCAGGCGGCGCGAACGAGATTTCTGCCCGAGTCTTCAACAAGGCGATGCAGGCTTGCCAGCAGTTGTTCCCAATCCCGCAATGGACCACGGCCCTCCATCCTTTCGGCGGCACTTACCTGAAAGACATCGCCCATGGGGCGATGCAGCCGCTTTTCCAGAATCGCGCGCGTGAACTGAACCGCCGCTGCACGCTCAGGATCGGTGGTGCGGTCGGCTTTGTTGACGACCAGGATCAAATCCTGAACCTGGCGGCCGACCGCTTCCACCAGCGCCAACTCCTCGCCGGCAATCGGCGGATCGGCTCCAACCACAACCAATGCCGCATCAATGTGTGGAATGAACGCCTGGGTGGTTGCCGAATTGCCGGTGAAGACAGAGCCCAGGCCAGGCGTATCCACAAAACACATGCCCGAGGACAACAAGGGGCTGGGCACGAACGCTTCCGCGCCGTCCACGCCCTTTTTGTTTTCGGGGTTTCGTTCTTCGGTTACGTATTCCTTCAGGTCGGGTATGGCAACGACCTGCCAGGAACCGTCTCGCATGCGAACGCGCGCGCGAAGCTGGTTGCCAAACCGAATCACGGTAGGCACCGCGGTGACCGGAATGAACCCGGTGGGAACGATTTCATAGCCGACCAGAGCGTTGAGAAGGCTCGACTTGCCCCGCTTGAACTGACCGATACACGCCACATAAAAACGCCCTTCGGAGACGCGAGCTGCGAGTTCACGCGCTTCCTGGGAGACGGGCTCAGAACCGAGTTCCTGGGCCACCTCGGCGAGTCGCAACAGGCGAGAGGCCCCATCCACAGTCACGGATGCGTCGGCCGCATGGCTGCCGTACTCCTGCACCGCCGAACTGCTCGTGGATTCCTGCATCGATCATCACGCTTTCGACCGAACCTCTTCCGAACGGAAGAATCGGATGGCTTCCACGTCGGACATGGCGATCAAGCCCTCGTCCACCATTTCGTCCAGATGAGGAAGCAGCCTGGCGATCTGCTCCTCCTTGTCGATGATGCTCAGCATGATGGGCGCATCCTTACCAAACCCCCAATGACCAGCGTGGTGAATGTGGGCGCTCGCTCCGTAACCCTCTATGCCTCGATATACAATGACGCCCGCGACCCCCAGCTCCTGGCATTTCGCGACAATGGCTTCATGCAGCGGTTTCCCCATCCACTTGTCGCTTTCTCCGAAGTGAACCCGCAACATGCGTGCCTGAAATTGCTCTTTCATGGTGCAGCCTCCGCCTATGCCACTACCTCTCCGGACTTTGTGGAGTTATCGCCCCAAGCGGCCTCAATGGGACGATGCGAATACTTGATGATCTCAACATTCGACAGCACCACCAGACCTTCGTCCACCATCTGTTCGACCAGAGGAAGGAAGGCGCGCAGCTTGTCCTCCGTGTCGATGGCGGAAAGCATGATGGAGCTGTCGTGGCTCAGGTGCAGCGGCTTATCCCTGTGGACTCTGCGATGCGCGCCGTAGCCGAGAATGCCCCGGTAGACCGTGACGCCGGCGACATCGTTGGCCCGCATTGCCTCCACGAGCGCCTGATACAGCGGCTTGTCGCGCCAGCGATCCGACTCGCCAATGTAGATGCGCATCATGCGGGCTTTGCCCTCGATTTTCTGGTGGGCGGGGAGGGGAAGGTTTTTCGCTTTGGACCGCTGCGCAGGCTTCGCCACCGTTGTCTCCTGAATCTCGATCATCCCGGTGCCGGCCAGATCCTCCAGCTTGCCAAGCAGTTGATCGACTCGCTCCCGAGTTTCGACAAACTCAATCTTGATCGGCAGACGATCGGAAATGTCGACGGTGGACGAAGTATGCATATGGTGATCGGCGCCGAAACCTGCGACTCCCTTCAGCACCGTTGCGCCGGAGACACCGCGGTAAAAGAGGAAATCCAGAATCGACGAGTACGTTGAAACGCCGTGGTGCGTCGATCCTTCGCTCAGATAGATGGAAACCTTCACTGCCTTGCCGGCAATCAGCATATTCATCGCTCTCCTAAGGGCGCAGGCCCCGCTGGGCAACAAGAAATCCGGCGGCGCGTCCTGCTGCGCCCCAGCCGCTACGATTCGACTCCGGCAACCACTCGTCGCGGAAATGTTCGAGATCGCTGCTTAACTGCTGACGATAACTCTGCATCATGGTATCGATTCTGGGCGCCATGGCCAGGGGCAACCCCGGACGCAGCCTGAGACCGTGAGGAATGCACAGATTGCCATTGATCCTGAGCCACTGGGTGACCTCAGATCGCTGTAGGCAGCTCAGGAACTCCCGGAGGCGAAGCTCTTCCTCCCGGGCGATCTCATTGCGTACGTCGCAGGCGAATGCGCCATTGGACAGCGGAGCTGCCTCATTCACGAGCTTCAGGAAGATCCGCGCGGCATCCGGCGCCTCCTGTACGGCCGCCAATCCCCAGAGGTGAAAATTGCAGAGATGCTGCAACTCTGTGGCGCCGTGCTTTTGCAGGCGATCCGCCTGGAAATCTCTGAGGAGTCGGCAGAAGGGGCAGCCGGGTTCGCGCAGGACGGGCAGAATCGACTGACAGAGAGCGAGTTGGGAGTGTATCCTCATCCAACCACCTCTGCGAGCAGAATGCCGCACCATACTGCCACCAGGCCCAGAACGAGGCTGCTGAAGGCATAAAGAGCAGCGAGCGAGAGGGCGCCCGAACGCAGCGTGGAAAGTGTCTCCCACTCATAGGTGGAAAAAGTGCTGTAAGCCCCGACAAAGCCTACCGGAACCAGATAGCGCCACGCCGGGTTTATTCCGGTGCGGCGGCTGAGGAAGGTCAGAGAGAATCCTATGATGATGCACGCCGTCATATTGATGACGAAGGTACCGTAAGGAAACTTCGTTCCCATTCGGTCGGTGACAAACACTCCCACCCAGTACCGCGCCAGTGCACCGAGTGCGCCGCCAACCGCAATGTAGAAATATCTCTGCAACGTCCATCTCTCCTCAGGTGAATTACGCCCGCTTCTTAACCAGATCCGAGCCTTCTTCCGCCCTCCAGCGGCGCAGCCGACTCAGGTCCTGTTCCATCCCCGGCAGGTCTTTCGCTCCACCCGGGAAACCGCTGAGCCGGTGAATCTGAATTCTGTAGGCGTCGGCATACGAATTCAGGAACGCCTCAATTTTCTTCAGTGTCTGCTCGCTCCATTGCGAGAGTGCGCGTCCGTACTGGTGCAGTTCCTCTTTCAGCAGGGAACCGACACTCTGCCGCAAATCGCTCCTGATGGCGGATCGAAGCACACCGTCGCCCAGCCACTTCCAGCGTCCGGCGTGAATCTCATCCGGGAGAGTTGCAAATTCAAACCGAGGGGCGTCGCGCAGAATGCGTTCGAGCTCCTCCGGCGAAGGCGTTTCAGTGCTTCCCAGCTCCTGTGCGACCTGGTGCAGAGTAGCCAGGGCGCGGTCTGCCGCGCTGCGCACCCGCTCCATTCTGCGAGCGAGGAATTCCTGCACCACTTCGTGAAGCCACTCCGAAACCTGGACGGCCGGGATACCCTTTGTGGGTCCGGAACGGCTCCATCGGACGGCCCGATCCGCCACCTGATCGATTACCCGCTGCGGGGACTCGCCAAATTCGAGCCAGGCATGGTCGAGGGTTGTGCGCAGTTCGCCGATTTCTCCGGTGATGACGCGCAGCCGTGTCTCCATTTCCTGGGTATCCGGTTTGGAATCCCCGGGTTCTCGCTTCGCACGATCCAGACTCGTTTCAAGAGCAGCCATCACCGATTCGCGAAGAGCGCCGATTTTTCTGGCCACGGAAGCCTCTCGCAGAGCCCTTGCCTGCTCGAAGCGGGGCAGCAGTTCACGCTCGAAGAAATGGTCGAGGAGCACCGAGGCGGCAGGAACTGAGCTGACCGGCTGAACGTGGACATCGATCCCGAGTTCGATGTGCAGGTGTTCCTCGATATACCGGACGGCACGATGCAGGTCGCCTTCCGCCAGCAGGTCCGACTTGCTCAGCAGCACCAGAGCAGGAATACCGGCCTCAAACAGCAAACGCAGCGTGCCGATGTCTTCCTCATTCAGGGTGGTGCCGGCGTCAATCAGCAGGAGCGCCACATCGCACCCGGGCAAATAGGCGAGCGTCTCCGCAGCACCGCTTCTGGCCAGAGAACCGAGTCCGGGCGTATCTACCAGAACGATGCCCTCTTTCAGCCGGCGCGAGGGAACCTCGACGAGTGCGCGCACCACGTTGCGCAGATTGCCCGGGTTGCCCTGCTCGGTCACCAGCGACGCGAGCTGTTCGATCGGGACAATCTCGTTTCGTCCGTCTCCGTAAGTTACGGCGGCGCGAAGCGCAGACCCGTAGCGGAGCTTTGTCGGCACCGCGGTAATGGGATTGACACCCACCGGCAGCACATCGGCGCCCAGCAGCGCATTCAGCAGCGAAGATTTGCCACTGCTGACCCGGCCGAAAAGCGCGACTTCCAGACTGTCATCCTCAAGGCGGGAGGCGAGCGAGGCAATGCGAGGCCGAAATTCGACCAGGCCATGACGTGTGATGATCTCCTCAATGGCCCGGAGCAGAGTGACGTCGTAACCAGTTTCCTCCAGCTTTCGCAAACGCGATTCGAGATTGCTGCCGAGTTCCTGCCGGAGGTAGCGCTCCGTGCTTTCCACGAGCGAATGCAATTCGTGAACTACGCCGTTCAACTCGTCGACCGCATCGTCCGGAACGGCTCCCGAGCCGCGCATGTAACTGGGCCGCAGCTCTTCAATTGCAATGTCGATAAAGGCAAGATCGGTCAAAACTGCACGGGTCGCCGGGATATCCGGAAGATTCGGCTTCATGCGCTGCCAGTCCAGAGCGCGCAGAAGCTGGGCTCGCAGCCGCCGGATGTGGTCCTCAACCACGCGGACCTGAGCGGGCGAGACGTCGATCACGTAGCGAGGAAACGGCGACTGGGAGGTGGCCTGGTGCAGAACGTGTTCGATGTCGCTGAGAAGCTTGTCGATGTAATGGCAAGACACGCGAAGGCGATTCTGCTGGGGGCCGTTCAGCTCCCCGGCAAATCGCCCTCCGGCGCGATCCTCTGGCTCGTGCTGGGGCATGCCTCCTCCAAGTGTTCGAAGCTTGCAGGAGTCATATGCCCAGTGAGCGATTGCGGTGGACTCCAACACCCATTTGACAGTTTATGCCTTAACTGAATGCTTCCAACGCTCATAAATGCCGGCTCCGGCGTACTTCGTTTTCGGGCCGAGCTCCCGCTCGATTGCGAGCAGGCGGTTGTATTTTGCGATCCGTTCGCCGCGGCTGGCCGAGCCGGTTTTGATCTGACCCATGCCGCAGGCGACCGCGAGATCGGCGATGCTGGTATCGTCGGTTTCCCCGGAGCGATGCGAGATCACCGCGCCGTATCCATGCTCACGAGCCATCGCGACACAGTCGAGGGTCTCGGTGACGGTTCCGATCTGATTCAGCTTAATCAGAATGGCGTTTGCAATACCATCCTTGATTCCCTGCTGGAACAGGACCGGATTCGTGACAAAGTTGTCGTCGCCCACCAGCTGAATCCTGTCGCCCAGCTCTCTGGTAAGCCGTTGCCAGCCGGAGCGGTCATCTTCAGCCATGCCGTCTTCGAGCGACCAGATCTCCGGATACTGCTTCAACCATCTCTTCCAGAGCGCGATCATCTCGTCGGAACTTTTCCTGCTCTTATCCGACTTCCAGAACTCATACGCGCCGTTCCTGTACAGTTCGCTCGCAGCCGGGTCGAGCATGATCATGATGTCCTCGCCCGGCTGGTAACCCGCTTTGTGGATAGCTTCGAGGATCAGCTCGATCGGTTCTTCGTTGGATTTCAGTTGGGGAGCAAATCCGCCCTCGTCGCCAACGGCGGTGCTATAGCCCTTACTGTGCAGAACCGACCTGAGCACGTGAAACGTTTCTGCCGCGGCCCGCAGGGCTTCGCGGAAATTCGGCGCCCCGACCGGCGAAATCATGAATTCCTGGAAATCCACGCTGTTGTCGGAATGGCGGCCGCCGTTCAGCACGTTCAGGCCCGGAGTCGGCAGCAGGTTTGCGGGTTTCTCCACCAGCGCGGCATAGAGCGGTAATCCGCGGTCTTCCGCAGCTGCGCGCACGACGGCGAGTGAAACGCCAAGAATGGCATTGGCGCCAAGGCGCCCTTTGTTCGGTGTGCCATCCAGATCGCAAAGCTTTTTATCGAGGCCCTTCTGGTCGTTGGCGTCGAATCCGCGGACGGCAGTCTGGATCTCGCCCTCCACATGGCTGACTGCCTTCAGCACACCCTTGCCACTGTACCGCGACTTGTCGCCGTCGCGCATCTCCACCGCCTCGCGCTTGCCGGTGGAGGCTCCGGAGGGGACCCTGGCGGTGGCTTTCACGCCATTGGCCAGGATTGCGGTGACGGCGAGCGTGGGATTGCCACGCGAATCCAGGATTTCCAGTGCTTCCAGTTTTGCAATTTCAGACATAACGATTACGCTTTCCCGACCTCCGGGTCGCCGGTTACGAGGACATGATGGATTCCGCCATGGATGGCACGCGGGCGGCCAAGGATCCCCCATCGGTCGCGACGGCAGCCGCCGCGGACGCAAAGCAAGAGCAAGCAACAAGCCACGCACACCTCTTCGGCTCAGGTTCCAGATTGTCTTTTGGGACATCCCGTTACAGACTTAGCTCCGTAACAGGGAACCCCCTGTCAGGAGTCATCATCTGTCCGGCTCGGAAGGAGATGGACAGCGGTTCAAGGTGAACTCCGTCACCTGCTGGTCTTCCCCTTCTTTCTATGCCGGCCGGCGAAGTCTGTCAACAGCACCGCCGTAAGGGTGCCGTAAGGGCTTCACCGTCTCTCTGCCTGCCGAGGATGCTAACAGAGCGCAATGATTCCTATACTGCACCGAACATAAGAAGCATCAGCAGGAGGAAGGCAAGGGCATAGGTCACGTAGGCATTCAGGCGGCCATCATGCATGCCTGCCAGAAATCCCGCAACCCTTCGCACGGCTGCGCCCACCGGCCGGAGAAAAACGCGATCCACAACGTGGGTTTCTTCGCGTTGCCGGTGAATGGCGGTGCGGAAATGCACGGCGACGGTTTGGCGCGTGTCTTCCGTAATGTGAGGTTGAAAAATCGCCTGAAAGACGACACGCACCGGATTGGAAAAGCCAGTTGCCGTGTACGTCATCTGCGGCAGGAGCCTTGGAATCCCCCCTGCCCAAAGCGGGCGACGCACGACGGAACGCCGCCGCGTCAGCCGCGTGACGGCAAACCATGTGAGCAGAAGCAGGATGGCAAGGGCGACCAAAGCATACGAGGTCGACATGGCGAAGACCACGGGATTGGCTTCCAGCCCGCGCAGCAGCACCACCAGCCCGCGGCCGGGCAGCAGATTTCGGCCCGACTGTGCTCCGAGATTGTGAAAGTCGTGGAGAAATGCCGCCGGAAGCTGACCATTCCTGGCATTTGCCGTAAAGAACGGCGGCACCAGCGCCTCGGCGGAGCCCTGGCTGATGAGTGGTTGCAGGCCGCGATTCAATGCCGGAATGAGGTAGGTCGGCAGAATTCCGAGGGTGATGCACAGGACAGCCAACAGCGCCATGGGCGCGATCGCACTGCCGGGGGCTTCGACAGCCTTGGCGGCGCCTTCAGAACGGGGCAGGCCCAGAAAACCCATCGCGAACGCCTTCACAAAGCATGTGACTGCCAGTGCCGCCGTAAGGGCAAGGGTTGCTCCACAAAGTGCAAAGACCAAACGCAATGGAGTCGACTGGATCACGACGCCACGCAACAGCGTCTGCAGCGTCAGCCATTCGCTGACGAAGCCATTGAATGGTGGCACCGCCGAAATCGCGAGTGCTCCAACCAGAAATGCGCCGGCCGTCCACGGCATGACCCGCATCAGCCCACCCAGCCTGTCGAGATCGCGGGTGCCGGCATGTTCATCCACGGACCCCGCGCCCAGGAACAGGAGCGACTTATAGAAGGAGTGATTCAGCATATGGTAAAAGGCTGCGATTAAGGCCATGCCCGAAAGCAGCGGAAGGCCCAGAGCCGCAAAGATCACGCCGGCGCCCAGACCAAGTGTCACGATTCCCATGTTCTCAATGGAACTATGAGCAAGCACTCCCTTCAGATCGCTCTCAGTCGTCGCATACAGAATGCCCACCAGCGCCGAGACGGTTCCTGTAAGCAGCATCACCAGTCCTGTGCCAACGGTGCTGACGGGAACAAGCTGAAAGTCCACACGAATAATTCCATAGATTCCCAGGTTCAGGATCACACCGGACAGAATCGCGGACACATTAGCCGGCGCTGCGGGATGGGCTCTTGGCAACCAGGCATTCACGGGAACGAGGCCCGCTTTGACGCCAAAGCCGAAGAAGCTCAGCAGGAAAACAACCCAGAGGATAGCGGCGCGCAATCCAATGGCCGCCCCCTTCAGTTCTGAAAACTGCCATGATCCGGCCCTGACGGCCAGGAGCAGCAGCACAAGCTCCACCGCGATAAAGCCCGCCTCACCCATAGCCAGCATCAGGTAGCCTGCCTGCCTGGTTCCCTGATGCTGGTGCTCGAAATTGACCAGGAGATAGCTTGAAAGGGACATCGCTTCCCACGCGAGCAGGAAACCGAAAACGTCACTCTCAATCAGAATCCACACGATCGAAGCGCACAAGACCAGATACCATGCGTTGAAGGCAGCAAGGCTGTAACGACCTGCATACCGCTTCATATAGGTAGCTGAAAAGATCGAGCTGGCGAGTATGACAACCGCGGCTATCAGCAGGAAGAACGCCGATACGCGATCGAGCAGGATCGAAAGAGTACCGATGGAAGGAATCGTCCACAGAGGGTGGCTAAATTCATTCCCCGAAATGAGAACGGCTCCGGAGGACCAGAGCGCAAGAGCCGCAGCCGCGGATCCCGCCCATGCCAGCACCGCCGGAGCCCGTCTTGCGGGGACGACCAATCCCAGCACAATACCTGCGCCGCAAACCAGAAAGAGCAGAACCAGTGCCAGCCCGACAGTATTCATGCAACCCCCTTCGCTTCAGTAGCCTCCGCCTGTGCTCAATCTCTTTTCTCGCGGGTAAGTTTCCGCGGACTGCTGTGAACAGCGGTGTGGGGGCGTTCCGTTTCCCTCTAGGTTCCCCGGTACAGGAAGAGCACGAGCAGGAAAAAGGCAAGTACATAGGTTACGTAAGCATTCAGCCGGCCATGATGCATGCCCGCCAGAAACCCGGCAATCCATCGCGTGGCCGCACCGACCGGCTGAAGGAATAGACGATCCACAACGTGCGTTTCCTCGCGCTGCCGGTGAATGGCGGTGCGGAAATGCACCGCCACAGTCTGACGGGTGTCCTCCGTGATGTTGGGTTGAAATATCGCCTGAAAGACAACCCGCACTGGATTGGAGAAGCCGGTTGCCGTATAGGTCATCTGTGGCAGGAGCCTTGGAATCCCCCCTGCCCAAAGCGGGCGACGCACGACGGAACGCCGCCGCGTCAGCCGCGTGACGACAAACCACGTGAGCAGGAGCAGGATGGCAAGGGCAGCAAAAGCGTATGAGGTCGACATGGCGAAGACCACAGGATTCGCTTCCAGCCCGCGCAGCAGCACAACAAGCCCGCGGCCGGGCAGCAGCCCGCGGCCCGATTGCGCTCCGATGTTATGGAAGTCCCGAAGGAACGCCTGGGGAAGTTGTCCGTTCCCTGCGTTCGCAGTAAAGAACGGCTGCACCAAAGAGGCGGTGACGCTTGCGCCGGCCAGCGGCTGTACGGCCCGATTGAGCGCTTGGAGAACATAGGTTGGGAGTATTCCCAGCAGCAGACAGGCGACGGCCAGATACGCGAGCGGAAACGGGATGCTCTTGCGCGCGCGCAACTGCGGCTCCCATGCGCCTCTGCGCGCGCCAAGGAAATTCATGGCGTAGGCTTTTACAAAACAGGTCACCGCCAGGGCGGCGGTAAGCGCCAGAGCGGCGCCGCAGAGAGCAAAGACAATCCTCACCGAGGTGGATGACAGGACGGCGCTGCGCAACAGCGACTGCAGCGTCAGCCATTCACTCACGAATCCATTGAAAGGAGGCACTGCGGAAATTGCCAGACAACCCACAAGGAACAGAGCTGACACTCCGGGCAACGCTCGAGATAAGCCGCCGAGCTGATCCATGTCGCGCGTGCCGGTTGCAGCTTCCACATGGGCGGTTCCCTGAAACAGCAGCGTCTTGTAAACGGAGTGATTCAGCATATGATAAAGCGCCGCTGATAAGGCAATCGCCGCGGCAACTGGCTCTGCGGATGCCCGATAAATCAGGAAGGCGCCCAGAGCAGCGACGATAATTCCCGCATTCTCGATCGAGCTGTGGGCGAGCATCGTCTTCATGTCGCGATCCGTGGTGGCGTAGAGTATCCCTACCAGCGCCGTGATGCTGCCTGTAATCAGAGCCAGTACGCCGGTTCCGTAGCTGGCATGGATGAGATCCGCACTGAGCCGCAGGATCCCGTAGAAACCGAGATTGAGCGTTACGCCGGCAAAAACGGGGATGAATACGGGTGGGGCAGCTGTATAGGACCGCGGAAGCCAGAAATTGACAGGAACCAGTCCGGCTTTCACTCCAAATCCGAAAAATCCGAGCAGGAACACGGTCCACAGCGCTGGCCGGGAAAGCGATCCTGCCGCCGCGCTGAGAGCGGAGAAGGACAGGCCGGCTGCGCCCCGGCCCAGAACCAGAAAGGCGATGACCACGGCCAGAAAACCGGCCTCACTCATAGCCAGCATGATGTAGCCGGCCGTCTTATCGGATTGGCGCCGCAATTCGAAGTTGATCAGCAGGAAACACAGGATGGACATGCATTCCCAGCTGATGAGGAAGAGCGGAGCATCATTCGCCATGAGGATCAGCGCGACCGAAGCCATCAGGGCAAAGTACATGACGCCGTAGCGATGCGCAGGGTAATCGGTAACTCCCTGGTCCCTGAGGAAACGCCGCACAAACAGAGAAATCGGGAAATAGACGATTCCCGCAGTCAGCAGGAATATGGAGCTCAATGCATCGAGGCGCAGGCTAAACCGGCCGAACCCATCCAGCACCCAGAGAGCGGCTTCGCAGCTCTGGCCGGTGATGAGCACACTTGCAGACGCAAGGATTATAAGGATGGATGCAATCGCGCCTGCGCCGGCAATGACCAGCGGAGCGTGCCTCCGGCCGAAAAGCGCCGAGAGACAAATGCCCGTGGCACAAACCAGGAAGAATAAAACCAGCGATGCGCCGGTTACCGAAACCATGAGTCACGATCTCCCTTCGGCGAGAGACTCGTTTTTCCTGGCAGGCTTCCGTCCCGTGGCCATGAGCAGGCCGTGCAGGATAGCCAGCGGAGGAGGCGGATTGCCTGGAACCTCAAAATTCACCGGCAACACAGAGCCCACCCCGCCCGCGCACATAAAGCTGCGGCCAAAGACACCGCCGGAAATGGCACAACTGCCCACGGCCATCACTCGCCTGGTGGTGGGCATTGCTTCCCACGTCTTTTGCAGCGCTCCGCGCATGTTTTCACTCACTGGCCCTACAACCAGCAAAAGGTCGGCGGTACGCGGAGTCGCGGTAAAGAAGAATCCCAGCCGGTGCATGTTGTAGAGAGGATTGTTGAGCTGCTTCACTTCATGAAGGCAGGCGCCACAGTCTCCTGCGTCCACGACCATGATGTGCAGGGACTTAGAAAACGACGGAGGAAAGGTCGCACTTTCGTTGTTTCCAGCTGACAGCGTAGCCCATTCGTACCCGGTATCCCAGTTCATCGGAGTGGGAATAGCCAGGCGACAGCGCTGGCAATGCACGCATTTTCCTGGATCGACGAAAGCCGACTTGCCGTGGGCGATGATGGCGTCCACGGGACATACAGCGGCAGCAAGCTGAGCCTGCTCGGGTGAGGTGAAATCCGTGTTGACCGGGCGGCCGGGAGAAACTCCCATGGCGGTCTCCGCTCTCCGCGGATAGCGAGTGGATTGAATACCCCTGCGCAGGCCGTGCCAAAACCAAAAGCTCATCTCATTCCACCTCTACCGGTCACACTCGGTCGCGGACAGCCCCCAGGTTGCGAGAATGATCGGGAAATCCTGAAACGCGAAATTCTCGGCCGCCATAAAAAATCCAAGCCAGTTGTTGAACGATGGCGTGATTGCGTGATAGCGCTCGATCAGGCCCTTTTCGTCGATACTGACCCAGTGCAGGGTTGCTCCTCTGGGCGCTTCCGTCCATCCGAGCGCCGCGCCCCGGTGGCTGCCCTCACAGGGAAAACGGACAGGGCCGGGCTCAAGGGCATCGACTGCCTGGTGCATCAGCTTCACGGATTGCGCGGCTTCCGCAAACAGGATGCGCAGCCGCGCATAACCGTCGCCCTCAGTTTCACACGGCACATCGAACGTGCGCCGCTCATAACCCGAATATGGGCAGGCCTTCCGCAGATCGCAGTGCTGACCGGAGGCGCGGCCGATAGGACCCACAAGATTCAGATCCCGGGCGTTCGCATCACTGACAACGCCGACGTCTTCGAGACGATCGAGAAAGCTGCTGCTGTAGCGAAGCCGTTCTTCCACAACGCGCAATTCCCTTTCCGCCTTATCGGCCGATGCGAGGAGCTTCCTGCACTCCCCTGTCTCGAAATCGCGGCTTAACCCGCCCGGAACATTCAATCCAAAGAGATAGCGGTGTCCGGCAAGGCTGCCGGAGGCGCGCAACAACTGCTCTGTCACGATGGAGGCCTGGGCCGCGGGAACTGCCAATGCCGTGGAGTCGCAAATGGCGGAGATGGCAGCCACGTGTTGCCTGAGTCGCTCCAGCTCACAAAACAAAACTCGCAAAAGCCCGGCCCTTGCCGGCGTTTCGACCGAATAGATCCTCTCCACCGCCTGACAGAATGCAAGCGAATGCGCAAACGCGGAGGTTGCCGCGAAGCGTTCCGCGAGCAGCAGCGCATCCAGCACGGTTCGACCTTCGGCGATTTTTTCCACCGCACGGTAGTTGTAGAACAACCGCGGAATGGCGCGGATGACGTCTTCTCCGACCGTCTCCAGCAGGAAATGCAGAGATTCGCCAATGCCTCCCGTGTACACGGGTCCGACCGGCATGGCGAACGAACCGGGATCGCCAACGACCAGCAATGGCTGCCACTCGAGATCCAGCTGTTTTCCCCGCTGAGTGAGACTCGCAGAGAAGTTTTTGCGCATCGGATCGATCCCCTCGTGCCAGATCTGGTCATGAAGGACGAAGTCGCCCAGCCGGGGATGGTTCTCGAAGTGAATTCCAAAAAGATCTTCGATCTCGCGCTCGTGCCAATCGGCCGCGTGCACCTCCGCCACGACGCTTGGCACGGTAGTTGTTTCGATCGGCAATTTGAGCACCACATCGATCCATCCCGACAACGGGAGAAGAAACGCGTAGTGCATCTGCCAGTGGCCGGGTTTCTCTTCGGCAATGATGCCGCCAAACACGCAGCCGCAGTCCCAGAACAGAAACCTGCACACTGCGGGCAGCGAACCCGCCTTTGCAAGGGAAAACGAGAGCGCATAGCCATGGTTCGTCGGGTTGCGGGAGATCTCGTTTACGAAGCGATCCTCGATACCCGCCGCTACATCGTTCAGCCTTGTTCTTCCGCTCCCTTCCATGGGTGAGAAAAAGGCTTCCATATCAATGTCCTCCTAACTGCCGGGCCGCAAGCGTCAGGAGGGAATGCACGGGGCCGGGAATGTAAACGCCCAGAACAACGACCGGAATCGCTGCCAGCACGACAGCCGTGCGACAGCTTATGGGTATTGCTGCTGCCGGGGACGATGGCTCAGGCTTGCCAAACAACATGCCATTCACCTGCAGCAGGATCGCTACAAACGCGATGACGATGAAAATCGCCAGAATCGCAACGGCAGCAGGATGTCCGGACCGAAGGCCCGCGGAGAGAATAGAAAATTCACTCAGAAATATCGGAAACGGCGGAGCTCCGGCGATGGCCAGAGAGCACAGCAGCAGCGCACTACCGGCGAACGGCGAAGTCCGAAAAAGCCCGCGCACCTCGCTGATCTGACGGGTTCCGAGCGCCAGCAACACCATGCCCGCCGCGTAGAAGCACAGAGACTTGGTGATGGCGTGATTCAGCATCTGCGCCATGGCTCCGTACGCGGCTTCGTGGGTTGCGAAACCGGCCGCGGTCAGGATGATGCCCATATGTTCCACCGTGGAGAAGGCAAACATTCGCTTGTATTCGCGGACCTGCAGCAGAAGAAAAGCGGCGATCCCCACGGAAAACAGGCCGATCACCACCATCCATTCCCCCAGGCGCGCCTCGGGTGACGCAAGAATGATGGAGAGGAAACGCAATATCACGTAGAGAGGCACGGTCGTCTTCACCCCGGACAATACGGCGCATACGGGCGTGGGCGCCTGGCTGTGGGCGTCCGGCAGCCAGGTATGCATGGGAGCAAGGCCCGCCTTCGCGCCGAATCCCACGAACACCAGCAGGAAGGAGAACTTCAGCAGATTCGGCGACATCGTTGACGACATGGCATAGAGGCCGGCCCAGGTTTCCGCCGTTCCGCCGCCGCTGCTGCGAAAAGCCCAGTACAGAACCAGAAATCCAAACAGAGAGATCGGCGCTCCCATGACGGTCAGGATCGCCATCTTCCAGGCGGCCTCCAGCGCGCCAGCGGTACTCTCGTAAGCGACCAGCAGGGTTGCGAACAGGGTGACCAGCTCTACCCCGACCCACACCAGATTCGTGCGTTCGATCGCCGGTACGGCGGCCAGAGCAAAAACCAGCAGGTTATAGTTCGAGTAAAACCACCACAGCCGCTCTTTGGATGAGCTGCCGTGGCGCATGTAACCGCCCGCGTAGATGGCGGCCAGCGTACAGACGAAGTTAACCAGAAGAAGCACGAGACAACCCAAGCCATCCACTTCAATCCATCCCGGAATGGCAACGACGCGTCCCCTGCCAAGAACCTGGCCCGCAGTGACGACCGTCGCGCCAAAGCTGACCGCGAGGCAAAAAACCGTGGTGCCCCAGGCAATCGGGCGCAACGGCTTTAACCAGCAGAGCAAAGCTGCCAGCAGCGGGAGAAACACGGCAACGATCAGCGCCATGACTGAGGCTCCTCTTTCAATTCGCTCATGGCTGCCGCTTCGGTCGTTCCAATCGTTTCCGTAATGTTCCGGGTAAGAAGGCCGACGACGACGGCGATCAGAATCACATCGATCGCAATGGCCAGTTCAGCAATCAGGGGAAGATCGGGAGCGATGGAGATGCCCGCAAAAAAGGCGCCATTTTCCATGGCCAGCAGACCGATCAACTGAGGAATCGCCTCGCGGCGGGCAATCAGGGTATACGCGCCGATCAGCAGGCCGGCCAGCCCAATGGGCAGATTCACATGGATTACAGGGTCTGAGGTAGTCGCGATCAGAGGGCCGACCAGGAACTCCGCCGCGATGGCCAGCAGCAGCGCCAGCAGAAGAGACGACGGAATGTTAACGGCCTGATTGATCTCGCGGCGTTCATAGACATCGTCAGGGAGCATCCGCCTGAGGACCCACGGTATGGTGACCACTTTAGACGCGATCATGATCGCCCCAAGTGCCAGAAGGTCAATCGAACCCCGGTTGAACCCTATCAGGAATGCGGATGCGGCCACAAAAAGAGACTGCACGACGAGGAACCGAATCACGCCCTGCACCTGACGAGTCGTCACCATCCCGAATGCGCTGAGTAAAACCAGACCTGCGGTCAGGGCGTTCAGTCCATCAATCAACTGCGTGTGTGTGCCGCTCACCTCTGCCTTCCTTTCTAGACACCCGGAGTTGAAAAGATGCTGGCAATCATGGCCGCAACGGAGATGATGAATGCGGCTCCAAGAAATTCGCTGATGCGAAAAAGGCGCAGTTTGGCGAGGGAGGTTTCAATTGCGACGAGAATCACGGTAAAGAGAAGAATCTTGATAAGGATGAGAGGAATCGCCAGTAAAACATGGCTGACGAACAAGTCATTGGCCAGACCCCAGGGCGCCAGCAGGACGTTCAGGAATACGCAGGTGAGCACCAGAAATTTCATCTGTCCGCCCCACTTCATCAACGCCGCGCCGCGCCCTGAGTATTCCAGCCCCTTCGATTCATCGATCATGGCCAGTTCGAAGTGCCCCGTCGGATTATCCACGGGAATTTTCCCTCCCTCTGCCAGGATCAGCATGAAGAAAGCGATCAGCAGCAGGATATGTGCCGGAGAAAAAAAGGCGGCGGGACTGGCGACCCACTTTTGCTGAACAATGTACGGGATCGTCGATTGAGCAACAAAAGAAACGGTGAAGAATACGATCATGAAAACCGGTTCAGCCAGGAATCCCACCATGCGCGTCCGGCTTGCTCCCATGGGGCCATAAGGATTTCCGGTGTCCACTGCGGCGAGCGCAGCAAAGAAGCCTCCGAGTCCGAGGAAAAAACCTGCCGCCAGCATGTCGCCCATGAATGCGAAGGCCAGTGGATAATCCGTGAGGACCGGTATGAGGCTCGCAACGAACAGGGGGACCACAAAAACCAGGTACGGAGTGAAACGAAAGACCCATGTCGTTTCGGAAGAGACAACCTCGTCCTTGTGAAAGAGCTTCCACAGGTCGCGATACGGCTGAAAGATGCTGGGTCCGCGCCTGCTCTGCACATTCTCTTTGAACCGGCTGAGCACGCCGGAGTACAGAGGCGAAAAGCCGATGATGAACAGAAGCTGAACCAGGTTGTACAGAACGGTCCGTAGCATCAGAGCACTCACCTGAAAAACACGCTTTGGATTCCTGATAATGTGTTGCGGACTCAATAGAGGCGATTCTCAATTCAGCATCGGCGCACAGCGATCTGGAAAGTCGACGACCGGATCCATGATTGGATTGGCTGAAGAGATTGAAGGGGGGGATCTGAAGCGGGATATCGTGTGGTTGGCGCGAACTTTCGGATGATCTTCTTCACGGCGCGGCTCCTCATAAGGGTAGGAATCATCAGCCGTGAAGGCGGTTACAGGTGGACTTCCATCACCTATTCAAATCGAAATGTTCACGCCCATGATGAGCCGTTGCCAGGTGGTTGTCAAGACTCACTGAACAGACTCACTGAACAGACTCACTGAACAGACTGACTGACCGGCATACAGAACATCAGAAGATATAATCGAGCCGTCGTACTCCTCATGGGTGCGTGGATTTAGACGAAGGTGGGCTTTATCAGCATTTCGTGGAGCTCGTGCTGGCAACGCCGGTCGTGCTCTCGTATGCCGCTCTGTTATTTGAGCGGGAAGGCAATCGATCCGCGGCCGCAATCTGAACACGTTTAGGCTGATTGCACTGGGTACGGGAACCGCCTGTGTGTGCCAGCCTCGTCGCGACTCTCTTTCCGTTCCTGTTTCCGGCCTCCGTGCGGGCGAACGGGGGCTCGGTCGCGGTCTACTTTGAACCGGCCGCAGAGATCACCGCTCTGGTACTGCTGGAACAGATTCTGGAGCTGCGAGCGCAGAGCCAGACCAGGAGCGCCATTCGCGCGTCAGTGACAGTCGCTCCAATGAGATTGACAGCCGCAAAAAGTACTCTTAAGCTGTTAACAAGCATCAGGAGTGATTTGGCGGATGCCAAATCCGGCAACCGGGTCCAGGGGACTGTTACGGTGCCAGAGCGAAAGCTCGATGTGCGGAATGGATTTTCCGAAGCGAGTCTCCCCCAGCGGTTCTCTCCGCTGAACGGTTCTGTTTCGCGCTCCTGAGAAAGTCGCCTCTTGAAAGGAGCGCATCGTCATGGCCAGTTCTGTCGCCGCAGCGGCTCAGCTGTCGGCTTTCACTTCCTCAAAATCCCCGACCTACACATTCAGCTCAGAGTCGGTGTCGGAAGGCCATCCCGACAAGGTGTCGGATTATATCGCCGACTCAGTCCTGGACGCTCACCTCGCCGAGGATCCTGCTGCGCGTGTGGCCTGTGAAGTGCTGTGCAAGGACAACACGGTGGTTCTCGGAGGAGAAATCACTTCGAAGGCTTCCGTAGACCACGACAGCGTAGTGCGGCAGGCGATTCGCGACATTGGCTACATCGATTCCACCACTGCTTTCAATGCGGATGCTGTCTGTGTACTGCAATTCATCTCTCGCCAATCCCCGGACATTGCTCAGGGAGTCGATGCCGACAGAAACGGTGACAAGGAGCAGGGCGCTGGCGATCAGGGGATCATGTTTGGCTACGCATGCACGGAGACCGCCGAGCTAATGCCGTTGCCAATTTTCCTGGCTCATCAGTTGACGCAGGGTCTTGCTGAGGACCGGAAGGCCGGCAAATTTGGCTGGATTCGGCCCGATTCCAAATCCCAGGTCGCCGTTTTCTATGAAGGCAATACTCCGATCGCCGTCACAGATGTGCTGGTATCGACCCAGCATTCCGACAGTGTCTCCCACGACGAAATCTCCAGTTATGTTCGCAATGTGCTCGCGCCGCGCTGCCTGGGTCGTTGGTTCCATAAGAACATACGATTCCGCGTCAACCCCACCGGAAGCTTCGTCCTCGGCGGTCCGTCGGCCGACTGCGGGGTGACCGGCCGGAAGATCATCGCAGATACCTACGGCGGAGCAGCGCGGCACGGCGGCGGCGCTTTCAGTGGTAAGGATCCATCGAAGGTGGATCGCAGTGCGGCATATTTTTGCCGATTTATTGCCAGGCAGCTTGTTCAGAGCGACATCGCGAAACGAGCTGAGATTCAGGTTGCGTACGCGATTGGCGTGGCGAAGCCTCTGTCGATTAAAGTCGATACCTTTGGGACAGGAGATCACAGAGCCGCACTCGACTTTGTGCAGGCATTCGACTTCCGGCCCGCCGCCATCATCGAGCAGTTGAATCTGCTCCGCCCCATCTATCGGACCACCACTAACTATGGACATTTTGGCAAGAAGGGGCTTCCCTGGGAGACAAATGATACAACCAGAGGCATCGCTCCCAGTTCGATTGCTGAAGCGCTCACGTAAAAGCTACGTCGCAGCAACGAGCTGCACAGTTATTTGTCATGCGAATTCGGAGAGCTCGACCGGCCGGAGATTTCCAGCGCCGGTATCGCGCCTATGCGCTTGACCACGGCATGACCTCGCAACAGATGCTGGTGCACGATAAACACTGCTGTGCGGACGCCATGCTGAAGCCGTATCTTCTTTGGGCGAGCCGGAGGTGGTTCGAATGGTCTCAGCTCAACCCGGACTGCGCCCATCATGGTGCGCGGGAGGAGAGCGCGTTTGAACACTGGCTGGATGGCAGGAGTCCGGCTTTAGATGGCTTTACATGTGAATGCCACCTGAAGCTGGCTTGTGGGCGCAAACGATGAAAATCCTTTGCCCGGCAGGGAAGAAGGAGGACGAGACATGCGCCGCAGTGAGGCAGGCGGCCCAGAGACGGAAGCGGACGAGTTCCAGCCGTGTTCAATGGGATGCACCCAAGATGACGCGCAGATCAGAAGCTGGTATCAGGATTCCTGAGCTGCGAGCTTCGCGGCGCGCGGAATGGCAGTTGATCGCTGGCGGCAGCGAACGATAAACAGGCGAATGGCGATGTCGTACGGTCAAAGCGTATTTGTCTCTGACGCGCCCATTTCTGATCCAGCACAGGACCGGTTCAACCGGCTTTGGTTTGCGAAGAGAGTTGCGCGAACGATCTCCGGGAGACAGGATCCGAGCAGCCTCGTCATAGCCATCCACGGAGCATGGGGTGACGGCAAAACAACGGCATTGAATTTCATTGGGAGAGAGCTCAGGTGCTTTCCCAATATAATTGCCCTGCCCTTTAACCCCTGGAGGTTCGCCTCGGAGCGGTCACTGCTGAACTGTTTCTTTACTTCACTGGCAAAATCGCTGGAATTGAACCTTTCAACGAGTGCCGAAGAGGCCGCAACGACGGTGGGGCATTACGGCGAGCTTGTGCAGCGCCTCTCTTCAGGAGCGGGCCTGGCGGCGGAGGCGGTCAATGAGGGCCTCGCCGCCATCGACATTGAAGAGCAAAAGCGAAGGATTGCGGAGATCCTGGTTCAAAATCAGAAGAAGGTCGTCATTCTTATCGACGATATTGACCGGCTTGATGAGGGTACAATGCACGCTGTCTTCAGACTGGCCAAACTGACGGCTGACTTCGACAATGCTGTCTATATGCTGGCGTTCGATGCGGAAATCGTAGCGAGCGTCATTGGTGAGCGCTTCACTGCTTCCACCGGCAAGAGGTCGCAGGCCGGAAGGGACTTTCTGGAGAAGATCGTTCAGGTGCCGCTGAATTTGCCCGCGGTTCCCGCTGCCGCCCTTCGGAAGTTCGCATTCGAATCGGTAACGGAAGCATTGAATGTCGCCAGGGTGACGATCACCGACTCAGACGCATCAGATTTCAACCGACTGTTTCATGAAGGACTGGAAATTCGTTTGAAAACGCCGCGGATGGCCAAGCGCTTTGGGAACGCGCTTGCGTTTACGCTCGCCATCAACAGTGGCGAAGTGAATACAGTTGAAATGATGCTCATCGAGGGAACCAGAGTTTTCTATCCCAATGCATACGAAGCCATCAGGAGAAACAGAGACATCCTTGCAACTATGGGGGTTACAGATGGAGTCGACCTCGATCGGAACGAACGGATCCAGCGATTTTTAGCTGCCGCAAGGAAGGGATTGACAGCAGTCGAAGCATCTGCGCTCCAGCGATTGCTGACAGCGCTCTTTCCGCGCCTTCGGGGACGCATCAGATATGATCCCGAGGAGGAGGCAGAATGGGCAAAGGAGCGAAGGATCACATCACCAGAATATTTTGATCGATACTTCAGCTACGCACTTCTATCGAAGGATTAGTACGAAAACAGCTACGATTTTTGGCGAAAACCATACGGCTCGGCCTCGATGAAAGGGACCGTATAGAACCACGCCGTGTGTGGCATTTCGAACGGTCAGCCATCCCGAGAAGGTAAGTCTCGGGCGAAATAGGCCTCAGCAATGTCCGGATACCGTGCCAGCCAATGCGTAAGATCGACCAGATGACTGCGCTCCAGTGCAACACGCAGCCGCTGATTTCTCAATCCCCGAAGAAGGATAGTGCGAATCACTGCGTCTTCGTCGTCCATCTCGAAACAGACGCGGAAAGCACCTTCATTCACCAGTCTGTCACGCAGGATATTGGAGACTGCGTAGCGGATGCGGTAGGCAGTTGCTCCTCGCTCATAGATTTTCGACAAGTACATCAAAGCCTCGGAATGGTATGCCTGGGAGAGTCTGACGTTTCTTCACATTTCGGTCGGAGCCGCGCGTCACTAAAGCTTTTGGGGGGCAATGGCTTAGTACCCTTCGATCCGATGGCTTCCCAAACGCTCTCCGCTGGCGTCGTACGCCGTGAACTCCTGCCAGCACTCATCAGCTTCATTCAGACTGGAAACCACCCAGACGATTCTCTCGATTTTTTCGCATACCTCTTCGGGCCACCAGCGCTGAAAACGAGATGTGCGGGAAGATAATGTTCCGTGCCTGGCAAGCTCGCGTGCCCGCTCGCCCGTGATCGATCTCTGCATGTCAGGCATGAACTTACGATTGCCCGGTTGCTGCGTCAATATCTCTCGACGCGACGAACACCGAGTATCTTTCCCTGGGTATCATAAGCGGTGAACTCGTGCAGATCCTCTCCAGGATCGCCCAGGCTATACACGACCCACACGATCTTTTCAATCTTTTCGCAGATGTCGTCGGGCCACCATGGATTTGGACGAACACCGCGGTTTGACAGAGTTCCGCGTCGTGCAAGCTGTCGAGCTCGGTCGCCGACGAACATATTGCGTACATAAGGCATGACGTGCTCCTGTGATTCGCCAAAAGGCACCGCTCCCCGGAAGCTGTTGCGGGGACTGTCTGCGGGTTCCAGACGCTGAGGAATGGACTGCGGAATGCGGGATTGCCGCCGAACCCACGCATGATCGTGACTCTCATCATGCCTTCATGTCGGGAATCGCAGGTGGGGACGAGGCGCTGGTGCTGCCTCCGATGGGAACGCCGCCGGTGGAGCGCGCAGAGAATATTCAGGATGCCCATGAACGGGGAACCCCCATGTGATCATAGTGGTGGCCGAGGGAGCAACGGATAATGCCACTGGTCTTGCCCAATACTCTTCCGAGCACAACCTGCTGCCGGAATATGAGTTCCGTTCGACTGCGCTCGGATACGTCCAGCGTGGCGCTGTACCCGCCTGCGCGGATCGCCTGCTGGGAACGCGGCTGGGAGCAGAGGCTGTCGAGCAGATAGCGTCTGGCAGGACGGGCATATTGGTCGGAATTCGCAGCGGTGACACAATTACAACGCCCCTTGAAACGGTGATGCACGGCCGGAAGCCGCTCGACCCCCGGTTCCTGAAAATGGCGAAGATGCCGGCGCGCTGAATGCTCGTTCATGCGATCAACTCCCCGTTCCTCCAGGCTCCCCAACGTCTCACACCCATGCTCCAGCAGCGGTCCGTGCCAGCGTCGACTCGCGCGGGGCAAAGAGTCAGATGCGCTGCAAATTCCAACGAAATCCCGCTGAGCGGGATCAGACTACCGCCGAAACCTCTCGCTCCAGTCGGCTGAGCCGTTCAATTGCCAGCTGTACGGCTGGAGCTCCTTCTTGTTTGACCTTCCGCGCTCGGTCCAGGGCCTGCTCGGCAATGCGGCTGATTTCGTGCAGCAGCTTGCGAACCTCCACCTCCAGGCGTCCCCGGCTTTCCTGAATGCGCTCAAGAATATCGTTTTGAACGCGTGAGCTGTTCACTTCCAAAAGCTGCTGCAGAAACTCTCGCGCATCTTTCGCGATGAGCTTGCGTCCACCAACAATTGGCAGGAAGACGTCGGCAAGCCAGCGCAGGGGCGATGCGGGTTGCGCAATTCCGATGAAATCCTCGAAGGTAAACCTGGAACGCACGCGGAATCCCTTTTCCGGATTGAGCGCGTGGGGCATGCGTGTGAGTTCGCTGAGGCCGGCGTCGGCCAGTTGTTTCAGAAAGTTGTTGCCTATCCCCACGAATCGAAGGGCCACCGCTCGATATTGGCGTTCGCCCTCTTCCTGCTCCAGTTTGAGCCAGGGCGTAACTCTGCGGCGCGAGATCTCCTGAGTGAGGCGCATCAGGCGGCGCCGATAGTGCGGGCCAAAGACGAGGGTCACCGACGGCAGCTCCTCGTCAAATTCTGCTTCTGATTCCATCCACGCGGAGCGGAAAAATTGACGATGCCTTTCAACAAAGAAGTCCGAAATTCGCTGCTGCTCCGCCATAAACAGGAAATTCAGCTCGCGCACGGAGCGCTCCGCCTCGCTGATCGTCTTCTTCATCAGCTCGATGCGCCGTTCGGATTCTTCGATCGGCCGCTGAAGCGCGCTACGGTCTTCACTGATAACAGCCAGCAATTGCTCGCTCAGGCGCTGGAGCCCTCGATCGCAGGCGGCGCGAACGAGATTTCTGCCCGAGCCTGCAACAAGATGACGCAAGCTCGCCAGTAGTTTCTCCCAATCCCGCAAAGGACCGCGGTTCTCTATCCGTTCTGAGGCACTCACTTCAAAAACCTCGCCCATGGGGCGACGCAGCCGCTTTTCCAGAATCTCGCGTGTGAACCGAGTCGCCGCTGCACGTTCGGGATCGCTGGTCCGATCCGCTTTGTTGATCACCAGGATCAAATCCTGGACCTGCCGGCCAACTGCTTCCACCAGTGCCAACTCCTCGCCAGCAATCGGTGGATCGGCTCCGACCACAACCAATGCCGCATCGATGTGAGGAATGAACGCCTGCGTGGTTGCCGAATTGCCGGTGAAGACAGAGCCCAGGCCAGGCGTGTCCACAAAACACATGCCGGAGGACAACAAGGGACTGGGGACGAATGCTTCCGCGCCGTCCACGCCCTTTTTGTTTTCGGGATTTCGTTCTTCGGTTACGTATTCCTTCAGGTCGGGTATGGCAACGTCCTGCCAGGACCCGTCCCGCATGCGAACGCGCGCGCGAAGCTGATCGCCAAACCGAATCACGGTGGGCACCGCGGTGACTGGAATAAATCCGGTGGGAACGACTTCGTGGCCGACCAGAGCATTGAGAAGGCTCGACTTGCCCCGCTTGAACTGACCGATACACGCCACATAAAAGCGCCCTTCGGAGACGCGAGCTGCAAGCTCACGCGCTTCCTGGGACACAGGCTCAGAACCGAGTTCCTGGGCCACCTCGGCGAGTCGCAATAGGCGAGAGGCCCCATCCACAGTCACGGATGCGTCAGCCGCATGGCTGCCGTACTCCTGCACTGCCCAACTGCTCGTCGATTCCTGCATCTGTCATCACGCTTTCGGCCGAACCTCTTCCGGACGGAAGAATCGAATCGCTTCAACATCGGACATGGCAATCAAACCCTCGTCCACCATTTCGTCCAGATGGGGCTGCAGCCTGGCGATCTGCTCTTCCCTGTCGATGACGCTGAGCATGATCGGTGCATCCTTAGAAAACCCCAAATGACCGGAGTGATGAATATGGGCACTTGCTCTGTAACCCTCTATGCCTCGATACACAATGACGCCCGCGATCCCCAGCTCCTGGCATTTCGCGACGATGGCCTCATGCAGCGGTTTCCCCTTCCATTTGTCGCTCTCTCCGAAGTGAACCCGCAAAATGCGTGCCCGAAATTCCTCTTTCATGGTGCAGCCTCCGCCTATGTCACTACATCTCCGGACTTTCTGGAGTTATCGCCCCAATCGACGTCAATGGGACGATGCGAATACTTGATGATCTCAACATTCGACAGCACCACCAGACCTTCGTCCACCATTTGTTCGACCAGGGGAAGGAAGGCGCGCAGCTTGTCCTCCGTGTCGATCGCTGAAAGCATGATGGAGCTGTCGTGATTCAGGTGCAGCGGCTTATCCTTGTGAACTCTGCGATGCGCGCCATAGCCGAGAATGCCCCGGTAGACCGTCACGCCGGCGACGTCGTTGGCCCGCATCGCCTCCACGAGCGCCTGATGGAGCGGCTTATCGCGCCAGCGGTCCGCTTCGCTTATGTAGATCCGCATCATGCGGGCTTTGCCCTGAATGCGCTCGTGAGAAATCAGCATGGGCCTCTTCAGTTTGGATGGCTGAGCCGGCTTCGCGATGGTTGTCTCCTGAAGCTCGATCAATCCGCTCCCGACAAGGTCCTCGAGCTTGCCAAGCAGTTCATCGACTCGCTCCCGAGTCTCGATAAACTCAATCTTGATCGGCAAGTGGTCGGAAATGTCGACGGTGGACGAGGTGTGCATATGGTGATCAGCGCCGAAGCCAGCAACACCCTTCAGGACCGTGGCTCCGGAGACTCCGCGATAAAAGAGGAAATCCAGGATGCTCGAATAGGTGGATACACCATGTCGGGTTGAGCCTTCGCTCAGATATATCGACACCTTGATTGCCTTGCCAGCGCGCAGCATTTCCTCCTCCTTTACGGCCGCAGACCCCGTGGACACACCAGAAACTCGGCAGCACGTCCGACTGCGCCCCAGCCGGTCCGTTCCTGCAACGGCTCCACTTCGCCACGCAGACGCTTGAGATCACCCGCCAGCCGCTGCCGGCAGCGCTCGACGATTGCATCGATTCGATGGGCGAAAACGAACGGAACCTTCTGCCGCAACTTAATCCCGTGCGGGATACAAAGAACGGGATCCTCGTGGAGCCAGCGGGAGATTTCTGGTCTCATGATGCAGCTCACAAATTCCCGGATTCTCAATTCCTCCTCGGCGTCAATCTGGCGGCAGATATCGCACCCGCCGGTCCCGTTTGCGAGCAGCGCCACCTCGTCTATTAACCGTAAAAACAGTTGTGCTGCAGCCGGAGCCTCCTCGACGGCTGCCAAGCCCCACACGTGGAAATTGCACAGATGATGCAGATCGCTCCGGGCGTAATTTTGGAGCCGGGCGGCCTGGAAATCCTTCAGGAAGGTGCAGAAGGGGCATACGGGCTCGCGCAGGACCTGAAGAATGGACTGATAAAGAAGTAGCTGTCTGTGTCTTCTCATGAGATTATCTCCGCAAGGACTATTCCTGCCCAAACAGCAACGAGTCCCAGGAAAAGACTGCTGAACGCGTACAAGGCTGCCACCGGGAAGGAGCCCGTTCGAATCGAAGAAAGTGTTTCCCATTCGTACGTTGAGAACGTACTATAGGCTCCGACAAAACCTACGGGGATCAGGTATCGCCAGGCCGGGTTGAGATCGGCTCTCTTTCCCAGGAACGTCAGGGAAAAGCCGATGATGATGCAGGCCGAAATATTGATGACGAATGTTCCGTAAGGAAACTTCACACCAAAGCGATTGGCGATTGCTGAGCCGACCCAGAATCTCGCGATCGCACCGAGTGAGCCGCCCGCCGCTATGTACATGTACTTCAGCAATGTCCTCTTCTCCGTGTTCCGTTATGCACGCTTTTCCAGAACCACTGAACTGTCTGTCGAGCTCCAGTTCAACAGAAGCATGAGATCGGAGCGGATCTGAGCGGCGGCGGCACCTCCTTTGGACAGTCCACTCATTCGGTGAAGTTGAACGCGGTATCCATCGGCGTAGGAGCTAACAAAAAGTTGTGCCCGACTTATCAGCCGTTCGCTCCATTCCGAGAGTGCCCGCCCATAGAGGTGAAGCTCTTCTTTGAAGAGCGGGCCGATGTTGTGGCCGAGGCTGCTCCGGATGACGGAACGCAGGACTCCCTCTCCAAACCAACTTGAGAACTTCACGCTGACCTCATCGGGAAGGCCGGCCATTTCAAACCGTGGCATGTCACGCAGCAAGGCCGTGATTTCTTCCTGAGCGGGAACGTCGGTTCGATCCATTGCCGCTGCGACATTCTGAAGAGTGTCGACAGCCCTGCGAATCACCTTCCGAACCTCTTCTACCTGACGATCCACAAAGGTCTCGACGATATCGTGTATCCACTCGGAAAGCTGTACGGAGGTGATGATTCCTTCAGACCTTGTACGGAGCCACTTGACAGCTCGTTCAGCCACCTCCCGAAGAACGGCCTCCGGAGTTTCGCCAAACTCCAGGAATGCGTGATTGAGCTGGGTGCTCTGTTCCCCGATTTCCCCCGTCACAAGGCGGAGCTGCGATTCCAAGTATTGAGAATCGAACGGTCGCTCCTGCTTTACACGTTCTCCCTGATGGAGCATTGTCTCAAGTGCTGCCAGAACGGATTCCCTCAAGGCGCCAATCTTCCTGGCAACGGAAGCCTGGCGCAGCGTCCGCGCCTGCTCAAAGCGTGGAAGGAGCTCCCTTTCGAAAAAGTGATCTAGTAAAACCGAATGGGAGGGCAGGGAACTGACTGCGTGTACATGAATCTCGAGATTCAACTCCCGATGCAACTGAGCCTGGGTGTATTCGACAATTCGATGGAGATCACCCTCAGCAAGAAGATCCGACTTGCTGAGCAGCACAATGGCAGGAATTCCCGCCTCGTACAGGAGTCGGAGGGTTCCGATGTCTTCTTCGTTCAGCGTTGCGGCCGAATCGATCAGCAAAAGTGCAAGATCACATGCCGGCAAGTAGGCCAGCGTCTCCTGGGTGCCTCGTTTCGCCAACGATCCCAATCCCGGCGTGTCGACGAGCACGATACCCGACCGAAGGCGAGGTGATGGAACTTCGACGAGCGCTCGAACGACGTTACGCAGATTTCCCGGATTACCCTGTTCGGTGACGAGACCGCTCAGCTCCTCAATCGGCAGCTTTTCGCTCCGACCGTCACCGTAGGTTACCGCCGCTCGCAACTCGCTTCCATAACGGAGTTTTGTTGGAACCGCCGTTATAGGATTGACTCCGACTGGCAGGACGTCTGTTCCGAGGAGCGCATTCAGGAGAGACGATTTGCCGGAGCTCACACGTCCGAACAGAGCAACCTCAAGGCTGTCGTCCTCCAGCCTCGCCAGAAGCGCCGTCATGCGAGAGTGGAATTCAACCATCCCGTGGCGCGTCACAATTTCTTCAATAGCGCGAAACAGCCGGACATCATATCCCGTTTGTTCCAGCTTCCGCAGGCGCGACTCGATGTCTGCTCCGAACTCCTGACGAACGTAGCGCTCCATCCCTTCAACCAAAGTGCGAAGCTCATGCACAACGCCGTTCAGTTCCCTAACGGCATCTTCCGGGACAGGTCCGGATCCGCGCAGGTACTTCGGCCTCAGCTCCTCAATTGCGATGTCGATGAAGTTCAGGTTGACGAGCACCGCGCGCGTCGCCGGGATGTCAGGCTGGTGTGCCCTCAGGTGCTGCCAATCCAGCGCCCTGAGCAGTTGTATTCTCAATCGCCGGATATGATCCTCCAGCGCGCGGGTTTGCGCAGGATTTACGTCGACTATGTATCGCGGGAAGGGAGACTGCGACGCAGCCTGATGAAGGACGTGTTCCGTATCCGAGAGCAGCTTGTCGATGTACTCGCAAGTGATGCTCAGCCGTCGCTGCTGCGCTTCATTGAGCTTTCCGGGAAATCGCTCTTCCTCGAGATTGGCGTCTGAATTGGGCATGACTCCTCCAAGTGTCTTGGCTTGCAGGAGTCATTTGCTCGAAAAAGCGATTTGCGGCGGACTCCAACACCCATATGCCTGCCCTACACCCTGACCGGCTTCCTCCAGCGTTCAAAGACGCGCGAACCCGCATATTCCGCCTTTGTCCCCAGCTCGCGTTCAATCCCGAGCAGCCGATTGTATTTGGCGATTCGCTCGCCGCGGCAGACCGATCCGGTTTTGATTTGTCCCATGCCCGCAGCCACTGCGAGATCAGCGATGCTGGTATCGTCGGTTTCCCCGGAGCGATGCGAAATGACTGCGCCGTAACCGTTGTCACGGGCAAGCTGAATACAGTCCAGGGTTTCCGTCACAGTCCCGATCTGATTCAATTTGATCAGGACAGCGTTCGCAATTCTGTCCTTGATCCCCCTGCGCAGGAGCACCGGATTGGTCACGAAGTTGTCATCGCCGACCAGCTGGATCTTGTCCCCGAGTTCCCGGGTAAGCGCCTGCCATCCGTCACGGTCATCTTCCGCCATGCCGTCTTCCAGGGACCAGATCTCGGGGTATTGCCGGATCCAGTTCCTGTAGAGGTCAATCAATTCGATCGAGGTCCTGCTGCTCTTTCCCGACTTTTTGAACACATAAACTCCGTCATCGAAAAATTCGCTGGCCGCCGGGTCGAGCATGATGACGATGTCCTGACCGGCTCGGTAGCCTGCCTTCTGAATCGCCTCCAGAATCAGTTCAATGGGTTCCTCATTGGACTTCAACTGCGGTGCGAATCCGCCCTCGTCGCCAACGGCCGTGCTGTAGCCCCTCTTGTGAAGGACGCTTTTCAGCGCCTGGAAGCTCTCCGCGGCTGCACGAAGCCCCTCGCTGAAGCTGGGGGCACCGACGGGAGAAATCATGAATTCCTGAAAATCCACGTTGTTGTCCGAATGTCTGCCCCCGTTCAGCACATTAAAACCCGGGGTGGGAAGCAGGTTGGCTGGATGCTCGACAAGAGCCGCATACAGCGGCAGACCCCGATCTTCCGCCGAAGCTCGGGCAACAGCGAGAGACACACCCAGGATTGCATTCGCTCCGAGGCGCGCTTTGTTTGATGTTCCGTCCAGATCGCACAGCTTGCGATCCAGCTCCGCCTGATTATTTGCTTCCAGTCCGCGTACTGCCCTTTGGATTTCCTCCTCAACATGGTTCTTCGCCCTGAGAACCCCCTTGCCTCCGTATCGGGATCTATCGCCGTCACGAAGTTCCTGGGCTTCGCGCCGTCCCGTGGACGCGCCGGAGGGAATTTTCGCAGTGCCGCTCACCCCATTCGCCAGCGTGGCTGTGACGGCGAGTGTCGGATTACCGCGCGAGTCCAGAATTTCGAGAGCTGCAAGGTTGGCGATTTCGGACATGATCATTACGCTTTCTCGACCGCAAGGTCGCTTGCAATAGGGAACTGAGAGAATCGGTTCTGAAGAAACCCGGCGCAGCCGAAACCGTCTCTGACCAAAGACTGGCTACTAGACCCGGCGAGCGGATCAGCGACCCCTCGTGCGCCGGCAGCAACATAACCTGCAGTGACGGCACACTCCTGGCGGAAGCTGTCCGTTGTCCGCAGACTTTCACAGCTCGCACGGATTGCACAGATGAGTGTGGTTTTCATGCCGCCGACCTCTAGTGCACCAGCATAACTGGACACTGAGCATTTTGGATGACGCGTTCTGAGTTGGAACCGAGCATGAAGCGCCGAATGGCCGACTTCCCGTGTCGGCCCATGACGATCAGATCCGCATGCATTGCTCCTGCGCGGCTAATAATCTCTTCGGCGGGCTTACCAACGATGACCCATGTCTTGAGATTGATCCCGGCCCCTCTTGCCCGCTCTCGCAATGAGGCGAAACTGCTTTCGTAGCGTCTGCGGGTGTCCTCGAGCACCGCCTGGAAACGGGAACTGTCATCCGGTTCTGACGGCTTGATCACAGCCAGAATCAGAACCGTTGACATGGCGAATCCGGCGAGAGCCAGCGCAATCTCGACCGCGTGCTGCGCCGGTGACGACCCGTCGTACGCGACCAGTATCCTCTGAAATCGCTGGCCAAACTCCCGCTTCAGAGTACCCTCAATCCCCGGGTCCCTGCGCGCTGCAGGGCCGGAATCGAGAGACCTCTCAGGAAGCGCGCATCGCTCACCAGTTCTCATAAAGCCGGACGAAAGCGTCTCCAAATCACGTGCCGGATCGGGGTCTGCAAGTGTCCGACTGGCAACAGAGGCCGAAACCCATGCGTTCGCCATGGAATCCAACTCCAAATTGTGATGGGGAATCGCGCCACAGACATCACTCCGCAACAGGGATTCCCTGTCAGGAGTCATCATCTGTCCGGCCTTCTGGGTGGACAGCAGTTAAGGTGAACTCCGTCACCTTACAGCTTTCGTTCTATTAACGTTATGCCAGCGTCGGGCACTCTTGTCAACAGCCGCCCGGCACACTTTCGTCATAATTTCAGTTGTTCAGCATCGGCGCTGCGCCATCACCTCCAGCAAACCGCTGCAGTCCCGCTGGTGCAGCCTGCAGATCCGAGAAAATCTGTTTGTACAGGTCTTCGCCATAGCTCGTCGGCAACGGTTCCGCCTCCAGAAATCGAAAGGTTCGGTCTCCACCTGAAAGATGTTCAGCCCGAAGAAACAATGCCGACTCAGTCCCGGCTTTGTAAAAACTGTTGGCCAAATCGAACATGTGTGTCACGTAGAACACCTTCATCCGAGTCTCCAGCAGGGCACGGACAATCTGCCGGGCGATCTCCGACCCCTCCCGTTCATTCGTCGAGGCAAACGATTCGTTGAGCAGCACAAGGCTGTTGGGAACGACTGCATTGACGATGGTGCGCATTCGGCCCAGTTCTTCATCGAGCTTCCCGCTCGTCATTGTGGCATCTTCCTCGCGTTTGAAATGTGTGAACACTTGCCCGCACACGCTGGCTCGGAAAGACTCGGCCGCCACGAACATACCGCATTGCATCATCAGCTGGGCCAATCCCATGCTGCGCAGCAGAGTAGACTTTCCTCCGCTGTTTGCCCCGGTAATCATCACGAGCGTCTTTTCATCTGCACCCACGTTGTTGCCGACGGCTCTGCTTTCCATGTTCAGGCTCAGACACGGGTCGTAAAGAGCGTACGCAGTGAACACAGGCTGGCCGGCCGGGAAAGGGCTGGGAATACAGGTGGGCTCCCCCTTCCGGGCGAGTCGGTCATGCAGATTTAGGCACGCGATGTAAAACCCCAGCTCCGCACGCAGCATACTGAGGAAGCCAAGAATGTGTTCGGTAGACTGAGCCAATGCTGCTGCGACGCCGCTGATGCCCCGGTTCCGCAACTCCGAGAGAGCACTGGCGCCAGCTTCATCTCTGTCGGCAATCTCATAGAAGTATGAGGGTTCCCCTTTCTGCCTCAGTTGGGAGACCCAATCCTGGAGACGCTCGAGCCATCCTTCCCTCAGGCGCGGCGGCTTGCGAAGGATGAATTTCCTGATCCGGTTTCCCTGACCCAGCTTGGCGCTCATCAGGAGGCCGCCACGAAGCTTCAACCGGTGCAGGTGTTCGGAAATCGTCTGCAGGTATGCATCATCGAGTTCCGAAGCGAACATTGCGAACAGCCGGCGAAAGCCGTCGGAGCGAAATGAGGGGCCATGCTGGTCCGCGACCTCCCGCAGCCTCACGAGTACGCCGAAAAAGAGTTTGAGCACCTCTATCGCTCGATAGAGTGTCGACATGGGGTAATCCTCCGACATCCAGCCCCAGATTCGTCTCTCCATCGCGATGCCTTCGGCGACTACACGGTAGATCTCCCGGACGATCTCCGGATGCGCCAGGCAGTCCATCAAGACCTGTTGCCTGTACAGGATCTCCTCCGGGGTTCCGTTACTGTCGAGGATCACTCTCCTCGATATGTCGAACAGAAACTCGTCGTCCTGCGCCATCGCTTCGACAAGCACCTGCAGACCCAGGTCCTTCGTCAGGTCCTCCGAATGGGGAGGCGGTTCTTCATGGAGGCTAAGGTCGCGGTCGCTGTACATCAGGAATGCCTTCATACGGCCTCCGTTTTCGCACGCGCAGCAATCTGCTCTCTTATGGCGTCAAAGGTCAGGCCGTATTTGGCTGCGATGGCCAGTGCATATGCCAGACCGTCCGCCGGCTTCCGAACCACCTTGAATGTACGGCGGGCAGGATCGTTGGGATCAACGGTGCTGACCATACTGACGGTGCTCCTGCTCATTGAGGCCAGTTCATCGAGGAAAGTAACAGAGACGCACAGCATGTCGAGATCGATGATTCGCCTCATCACTTCTTTGCTCAGATAGAGAGCGTCATTCAGCGTCGTGGACAGAAAACTCTCATTGATGATCAGGATGCTGCTCGATGTGGCATTTCCGAGGATTCGATGGATCCTGACGAGTTCGTCCTCCAGCTTCCCGCTGAGCGTCCGCACGTCCTCTTCTCTTTCAAAGTGTGTGAACAGATGATCGAAGAAATACAGGCGCGCCTCTTTGGCGGCTATGGGGCAGCCGATGGACGCAAGATAGTGGAGCTGCCCGAACGTTCGGGCAAAAGTTGTCTTGCCTCCCTGATTCGGCCCGGAAACTACGATAATTCGTTCGGGGTTTGTGATCGAAAATTCATTTGTCACAATTGACCCTCGACTGCGAATCATCCGTTCAGCCAGAGCGATGTCATAGATTTCGCGCCCGCTGATTTCCTTCGATTCTCGTGAAACCAGCGGAAAACAGAATGGGAGGCCAGCTCGGATCAGAGGCGCGATGTATTCGATCCAGGCGACGTAGAACTGTACCTCGCGATCGAATCGCGCGACCGTGGCATCCAGGAATTTCCCGTGCTGATTGACGTAATCATCAAGTGAAGAGAATATCTCTGGAAACAGCCGAGCCACCATGTCAACAATCGCTGCCTCAACGTGATTCATTTCAGCGTCATAGCGAATCTTGAACCGATATTCCTTGGCGGCAGCCTGGCGGAACTTTTCAAAGGTTTGCAGTACATCTGCCCCGTAGTCAGGCTGGTCCTGATATTTGCTCGCCGTGATCCGCTTCCCCGCAATGTGCAGCGAGCACACAACGCTGTCCAGATCCTCCAGGAGTTTGAGCGTCGCGGTCTCCAGCTCCTGAAACTCCGGAGAGGCGATATAATTCTCCAAATATTGCCGCAAACCGAGCAGCCCGGACGAGCGAATTCCGCTCTCCCCCAGAGCCTGCGCCAATTGGTTCACTGCACTGCAGTATGCAGTAGCGGCATCCACAAACCATCGCTGCTGCTCGCGTCTGTGGAAACACTTCTTCGACTGAGCGAGCCAGCCGCGCACCTTTTGCATAGTGGATGCGAATGACCGAATGCCGGCAGACACCCCCCCTCTTTCGATGTCGCGAAAGACGTCCTGACGATATCGGACGGTCCCGATATCGGTCGCAGGAGAATAGAAGAATGGCTTTAGACGGTATTCGTCCCTGCGCTCCGTCGCTGATCCAACCACCTGATCGAGATTGAGGTCGACGAAGAACTCCGGTTCCTGTCGACTGTCGATTTCAGACATATCCGTCTGATTTGGGAAGAGGATGCTTCGAAATGACACGGTCTCAGCCGATTGCCGCGCCGGGCAGGCTGCGCGTTCTTCCATCTGCGGAAATGTCCGAGAGGCTGTCATCTTGCGCCTCCCGATCGGGTCAGAGGCTCGGGGAAGAACCAAGCGCGCAGTGACAAATTGGAATTGAAAGAGGGAAACTCAGTATGCGGCGCTGGGAGGCACAGGAACCGCAGCGACACTTCTGCAAACATGACAGACTCCTTCCGAGCTCTGGTCTCGTAGGAGTCATCTCCCCCTCGGGGGCGTCTACAAGTGGACTCCAACACCCACTGTTTTCAGTATCCCCGGCGCCGCGAACGGTGTCAATGATATCAGCCACGGAACACCCGGAATCGAATGGAGGTAGAATGCGACCGTCCGGTACGTAAGGGAGAGATCGCAATGGCAACAATTCACTCGCCACAAACTGCGCAGGCGATGGGTCCGGAACAGAGACCTCGCACACTTGCCGAGCTTGGCATCAGACACGCGGTCCTCGATGACCTGGCTCTGAAGATCCTCTATCTGTCAGGCCCGATGTCTACACGTGATTTGTCGCGACATATCAAGCTTGGATCCGAGACTACGAACGAGTTGTTTACCCGGATGAGATCCGATCTTTTCTGTCAGGTCACCGGGATGAACGGAAATGTTGCGGAGATCGCCATTACCTCGCAGGGCAGAGCGCGAGCTCTTGATCTGCTTTCGCAAAACCAGTACGCCGCCGCCGCGCCTGTCTCTCTGGAGAGCTATGTCAGCCAGGTGCGCAGGCAGAGCGTCCGCAATCTTGGAGTTTATGAAGCTGACATCGAGAGAGCATTCGCACATCTTGTGATGGATGCCAGAGTCCTGGAACAGCTCGGTGCGGCACTGAATTCGGGCGCGGCGATATTTCTCCACGGCCCTTCTGGTGTCGGAAAGACCGCCATTGCCGAGACGATCTCAAAAGTACTCGCCAACGAGGAGGTGTGGATACCGTATGCGGTCGAAGTCGACGGCCAGATCATCGCAGTCTTCGATGCTATGGTGCACCAGGTTGCCCAGCTGCAGTCAGCCGAGGTACATGATGAACGCTGGGTCCGATGCCGCCGACCTTCCGTAATGGTTGGCGGAGAGCTAACGGTTGAGATGCTGGATCTGCAGCTCAACGCCGGCGCAAAGTTCTATGTCGGCCCGGTTCAGATGAAAGCGAACAACGGCGTCCTCATTATCGACGATTTCGGGAGGCAGAGATCACGCCCCGAAGAACTGCTGAACCGGTGGATTGTCCCTCTTGACCGGGGGATCGATTTCCTGACTCTCGCGGGAGGCAGAAAGATCGAAATTCCATTTGAAATGCTGGTTGTTTTCGCGACCAACATGGATCCGGCAGATCTGGTGGATTCCGCATTCCTGCGGAGGATTCAAACGAAAATCCAAGTCGAAGCCGCTTCGGATGAGCAGTTCAGCGAGATTTTTCGAAGAGTCGCCCGGGCGCGCGGACTGAAAGTGGATTCGGCGCTGCTCATTGAAGTGATTCAGGACATTCGAGGCAGGTTCCATCAGGAGCTCAGCGGCTGCCAGCCCCGCGACCTGATCAATCAGATTTGCTGGATGGCCCGCTACAGGAAGCGCGAGCCATGCCTTGACAGCATATCCCTCCGAAAAGCAATTGAGGCGTACTTTCTGCGGCGCGCGTGAGGTGTCATCGGCAATCGGGCGCAATAGAGATCCTGACAGTCGATTGGACCCGTCAGGTTGGGCGGCTGAATCAGCCGCCCCTTCTTCAGCCTCCAGTCAGGCTTGAATGGACGCAGGGCTCCTTCGCGGCCGGACCCTCCGATGTCAGGCTCTGATGTCGTCAGTCCTTCACTAGGATCCATTCCGTAACCTCGGCCTCGACAAAGATGTTTGCGAGATCCGCCAATCGGTTCATTGACAAGAGACGAAGTGGATTTGCAAAATAGAAGAAGACATTGCGAGGCTGGGTGACGGAGTTCACCTTAACCGCTGTCCCTTCTCCAGACCGGGCAGATGATGACTCCTGGCAGGGCAAATCCCTGTTGAGGAGTGCTGTCGGTGTCGCGCAATACGGTCAGGTTCCGAGCCGTTGTCTTAGACCATTCTTCATCTGGATTGCTCCGGACTCTCCCGCATTGCGCGCGCGGCTGGGGCACCGCATATTCCTGCTTCAAGTTACCCGCGGATCTGTGCTGTTCGACCCTTAAGCCGAAGTTTCGAGCCGCAATGCTCGCTCCGCCTCCATGAGTGCGCGCCTGTGATGTAGGCCGCGATGCGGAAGTCAATCTTGAGCAACGCAGTTCTGCAAATCCGGTACGGATTTGTTTAGTTCAGACATGGGAGTGCCTCTGCATTAATTGGGTCGAAACATGCTGTTATGACCACCATCTGCAGTGGCAGGACTCCAGCTTACATAAACCGACTGCGATCATAAAAGAAGATATCGTGCTTAATACAGAAAAAGCAGTTAAGGTATCGCTCTATCTTGGTAATGGCTCTTCAAATGATGACACTTCAGCTTATTCACGCATTCTTGACTTTCTCTTCTACCGAGGGGTCTCCGGCGCTACCGTCATCAGAGGGGTTGCTGGCTTTGGTGGCGATCATCACATTCATTCGTTCGGAATGGCGCATGCGCCGGAGCACCTGCCTCTGAAGGTGGAATTTCTCGAGAGCCAGGAAAAAGTGAACATGATTCTTGGTAAGCTCGAGGACCTGGTCGGAACAGGAATGATTGAAATTGAGGAGACAACTGTCGCCAGGCCGGCTGGAGCGTCGATGGCCGACGGCTTTATTCCGATGCACAGGCGAAACCCATCCGGCCAGGCCTGCATGATGCAGATTTGGATGAGCGACGACCGTCGCGGGGCCGACAAGCCTGCTCATGAGCTGCTGGTAGAAGCCATGAAAGCCCATAATATTGCCGGAGTAACCGTCTATCGGGGAATACTGGGCTATGGGTTCGGCGATCAGCGCCCAATTGTGCTGTCCCTTGTCGACACCGAAGCGAAGCTGAGAAGCCTCCTGCCAACGATCGAGGAGACTGTCCCGGATTGTCTTCTGACGATATCCAGTTTGGAGATTGTCTGCGGCGATCTCGATGCAGGCGGCCTGCTTCCTGCTGAGGACGTGGCATCGGTCGAGAATGCGAAACCGTAGAAAGGATTTCAATGGCCAACCTTCGGCCGTTACCAAACCGAAGGTCATTTATACATCCCCACGCCGACAGCTTTGACCGACTCCGAATTGAACTGCTCGTCTGCAGTCTCGTGAAGCCCTGGGAGGGCGATTGCGCCAATGACACGTAGCTTAGCCGCTTTTACGTGCCGCTTTTACGGCTCGCTTTTACGTTGACAAATTCGAGCAGCTACATTAGAGTTGTGCGTTGCACTCCATGGGGGGATGAAGCTCCCCCAAATTGCCTCTCTAGGCTGATGGCTTCTACTGCGTACAGGATTGCGCTGGTCTCCCGACAGTGCAGGAGGTATGTCAGAAGTGAGCCGCCTGCCAGAAGTCTCCTATCTGGTCCGTCCATCTAGCTGCGCACGTGCAGGCCAGATCCTCTGCCCGGCACGCCTCCAAAGCTGTGCGTGTCTCTCGCTGAACATAGCCTTCCGCGCACCGAAGCCTGCGCCCTCGACATCATTTGGCTATCGATATCTGCTCAATCGACAGGATCCGATGTGCTCCTCATGCCAGTGTTTGCGCGCCTCGTCTGGCTCGCTACTCCGAGCCCGGGCATGGCGATACGCGCAGACGCATTGCGCTGTTACGCGGGTGGATCTGTGGAGCGAGGCCAGTTCCGGAGAAGGCGGACGGCTTGTCCGGGCAGTCGGTTATCTAAGCACCGGATTGTTCTGAAGGGCCCGAAAAACTGGAAGGAGAGTGACTGGAAATGAACAGCAAATCACGTTCAGTAGTGACAACAACTGTCGGTTACATGTGCCTCGCTCTGAGCATCTGGATGTACTCGATGACCCATGCGGCCTGGTATCCGCGATATTTCACGCATGGAATCGCACTGGCATACCCGCTCGCCATTGTTCTGGGAGTCATGGGAATCCTGTCCTTCACTGAGAGACGAGCGCTTGATTCGGTCATCTTCTTTGGGGGAACAGGTCTCTTGTGGTCGGCTCACATCGATGCCATCTCTACGGCACCGGCGGACCCAACGAGCTATACCGGGTGGTATTGCTTCATCTGGGCAGTATTCTTCTGCTACGTTTGGCTCGGTTCGTTCAGAGGCGGCATTTGCCGAATCCTGTATCTCCTGGGACTATGGCTCACGATGCTGGCGCTGGCGATCGGTAGCTGGAGTAATCTTCATGGCGTCATCATCGTCGGCGGCTATCTGGGTCTGATCACCGCGATCCTTGCAGCGATCACGTCAGCAGTGGCCATTATCGGATTCGGCATGACAACGAACCCGAATTCGGACGCCTCTGCACCGGCGGCGCCGTGAGGGGCTTGCAGTCTCATGGTGGATAGGCCCTCCCCCTTTTCCCCAACGATAGTCCGATTCCACGCAATCGGGCACGGCAATCGGACAACACGTTGGCGGATAACAGACCTTAGGGGTAGCGCGCCCCTTCGCAGTAAATGTGGGACCCTCGCGCGTCATACTCGCTGACTCCGCTTTGGATTAAGCAGTCTGCGCTCCTTTATAGACAACCGTCTCACCTGGACCATCTGGGACTGGCGACCCGAGCCGCCCAAAGTATCAGGTGATGCGCACGAGAAGACGTGGCTGAGGAGCCACTGCTGTGCGGGACTACATTGTCGCAATCGTTCTTGGTGTCACAGACGGTATCACCGAGCTCATTCCGGTCAGCGCGAGTGCCCACCTGCGGATTGCCGAAATATTGCTGCGTGTTCGACTCTCCGGCGCATTTTTGAAGCTTCAGCTCATCGTTGTTCACCTTGGAACGGTTACCGGGGTGCTGGTACTTTATGCCCGGCAGCTGCGGGCCGAAGCACGCATGCCGGAAAGCTCTACACGATCGGGACAGAGTTTAGTAGCGCATTCACCTCTGACGATCGGTCTTGCTTTCCTGGTTGCCAGCCTGTGTCGCGACTCTCTGGATCATCTCACCAGTAGGGCCGGGACGGGCCTCTCAGTGCTCGCCGCCTCTCTCATTGCTGGCGGGGGCATTCTGTGGGGGATTGACGTATTCGCAGGCCGAAAGGCTGTCAGAAAGCGGGCTACAGCGGCCGGAGCGGTTTGGGTAGGAGTATGCGAGTCCCTAAGCGGGATGTTTCCAGGGCTATCGCGCTCTCTGCTTACGATAGTTGCCGGGGAGATTGCTGGAATGGCGCGGCAGTCGGCAGTCGAATTCTCGATTCTTCTGTTCGTGCCGGGCATGTTGACGGAATTAATTTCAGAAATGCGCTCTATCAGCCGATCAGGTACGGTCCTGTCAGTGGGAGGTGCGCACGGACTTGCGGTGCTCGCGATGGGCTTTTGCACCTCAGCGGCTGGGGCATATGTCTCTGCAAACTGGATGCTGAAGCGGAGCGAGAGGCACAGCCTCGCGAGTCTGGGGTTATATCGCATTTGTTTGGGATTTGTCTTGATCGTATGGCTGATCCGGTAACACAGCACTTACGATTCCCCTATTCCTGCTGAATCCGTAGAGGAAAGGTCGGGCCGCCTCTTCTGCCCGTGAGACGATAAAATGCGCCGCGGAGGGGCAGACAGGGAGGGACAATCCGGAAGGACCATTAGGATAGCTGCAAGCCAATACGTCGGGGGCTTCCTGCCGTCGTGATCTTTATCGGGGAAGGCGCCCGCAGGTTCTGGTTGAATGCCAGCTAAATCAACCTCTTGGAGCGGTCCCATCCCGCGAAGACGGGTTGGCACCAGCTTCACTGGTGACAGCTCGCGGAACATACCAGTCATCGCGGGTGAGGGGCAAGCCGCTTCTGCCGTTATCGGGAAGGCTAAGTAACGTTTGATAGGCCGCAATGTCGCCCCTCCGAAATGCGGCGGCGGATCCAGCCATGTAAAGAAGCCAGATACGATATGTGAATTCCGGGACGATCTCGAGAAGACGTCCAGCATTTGCCTGCAATCCTCCTACCCAGCGGCGCAGGGTCAGTTCGTAATGCTCCCGAAGATTCTCCACATCACGAACCTCAAAGCCGGCAGTCTCAGCCGCCCGGATGGTCTGGGAAATGGTCACCAGATCCCCGTCTGGAAATACGTATTTGTCAATGAACGAGGAGTTGCGCGGACGCCTTAGTTGGAGCACATCGCGAAGAAAGGGTACCAGCATCCGGTCCATGAACGACCGGCTGTCGCACGGGGAAACGCGTGCCCTGGCTATGCCGTGGTTGAGGAAAACTCCTCCGGGTCTCAATAGCTGCTTGGCGTCTCTGAAATATCGACCCAGATTAGCCAACCCGACATGCTCATACATCCCGACACTGACGATCTTGTCGAACGTGGGCAGGCAGGTCGGCGCCTGGCGATAGTCAAGGAGGTCTACTCTGCAACGCTCACCCAAACATTCGGATGCAATGCGTCCTTCGGTCACCGTTGCCTGCTCGCGGCTTAACGTGATTCCCTCAGCAAAAACGGAGTGCTTCTGCGCGGCGTAGACAATCAGGCTCCCCCATCCACAGCCGATGTCGAGCAGTCGCTCATTCTTCCGCAGGCGGAGCTTTCGGCAGATGAGCGCCAGCTTGTTTTCCTGCGCAACATCGATGCTGTCGTGCGCGGAGTGGAAATAGGCGCACGAATAGGCAAGCGTCTTTCCCAACCAGGGGCGATAGAATTCGACCGGCTGGTCGTAATGGTACGAAATTGCCTGGCTGTCCCGCTTCGGCGAGTGAAGTTTTCCCTCCTTCCACCACTGTCCCAGCCCGAGCAGAACTCCGTAGGCAACCTCCATGATTTGGCGTCGCTGACCACGCGCCCCATGAAAAATATGTTCTGCGACGTCAAAGACTGAAAATAAATCTCCTTCCACGTCAATCTCCTTCGAGAGGAAGGCCTCGCCCAGAGTGATCTCGCTGGGTCGAATGAACAATGACCGCAATGCGCCGGCTGAGTTAAACACGATTGTGCAGAGAGGCTTCTCACGCTCGGATGAGATCCAGCACCATCCGTCCCAGAGTCGGATTGAGAATGCTGGCCCCGCATAGGTTTCGAAGAGTACCTGCAGCAAGGCGATTCTTTGTGCCGCCAAAGATTGGTTCATTCTTCCGGTCTCCCAGACTTTTTCATCGATCCTGCGATCTTGGATGGCTCTCAACAGCACCCCTGGGAAAGCTGATGTTACTTAGGCCCGTTGCGGTTGAATTATCGGCGATCCACTTTCAAGGGCTGTAATCAAGCCTTCCTGGTCTTCTGGAGAAACAGGCATCGCCCGAATTTGGTTGATCGTCTCTCTTACCGGGTAGCGATACTCCTTCAAGGAAATTTGTCCATCCTCCCAAACGGCGTAGCAGGCATCGGGCCGCCCCGTCTTGGGTTGTCCAAGACTGCCGGGGTTCACGATCGTCGTTTGGTTGACCGCGCGGATGAACGGAGTGTGAGTATGCCCTACAACCAGGACATCCGCCTGAATCCAGGCGATCTCCTTTTTCCACCGCTCTGACGTTTCCGGGCAGTAGCCGAACAGGGGATCAGTTGGCACCGCGTGCACAAGATAAAAGCTCGTGCCGTCGGCATAGACTTCGCGCTGTTCCGGAAGGTCTCTCAGGAAGGAGATTTCTCCACCACTGCAAACGGACTGAGTGAAGCGGCGCGTCTCTGCCGCAAGTCTGCGGAACGGCGGAGAACATTGTGGGTCGACATCATATCCGACGGCGTGATCGTGGTTCCCACGAACAACGACATCGGCGCAGTGCTGAACCCATCTGATTACTTCCCGCGGCCGTGGGCCATAGTCAACCAGATCTCCGATACACCAAAGCTGGTCGTAATGGCTCTCTGGTAGCGCTTCGACAGCTGCGAGATTCGCATGCAAATCCGAGACGATGACAATCTTCATGAGACACCTCAAACCCTTTACGAGCCATCGGAAGGTGGCGCGCGCCAGTATCAGGTTTTCGAGGATTTCCCTTGAATGAGAGCTCCCCGACGCTAACGCCAGGGGTCATCATCCGTCCCATCGTCTGCGGAAGGAACAGCGGTTCAGGCGAACCCCTTCGCCTCAAGCTGCTAGATGCATCATCAAGCATAACAGCTTCAGGGGATTCAGGAGCGAACGTTTTCTGAGAGCCTCAGGCCGTCAGAGATTCGACGGCTCGCTGCGATCTTGACAAGAGTTTCGGAATTTGTCATCTTCGCTAGTTCATTGCTGACGGCGATGGGGTTCGCCCAAATTGTCTTCGGACTGATGACCCCTTCTGAGTTCTCTCTGTCAGAAGAGGCCTATGAATACCGTTGTCTCACGCCGTCGGGCACTCACTTTCGGGGCGTTTCGGCTCCGCGTTCGCCGTGTTCTCGCAGTCTATATTGGGGAACTCACATCTACGGTGTGCCGTGCACCCCGGGCAATGATCAAGGTGCTCGACCAGATCCTGTGCCACTTCCTCGGGATTCGAGAGTTCAACCAGAGCCCGCAGTGCATATTTCGGTTGTCGCGAACGTTTTCGCGATCCGAGGTGACCCTGCCGACCGGCGAGGTCGTCAGGCACGGTGATCCGATTCTCGAGCTGCATTTCTGGAACGATCGTGTGGGCGTACATCTCGCCCACGAATCGTCTGAATCATCCCTGCGGTCTGTCCTGCGCACCTCCCTTGCTCTGGTAGCCGATGAACTCCGCACAAATCCACAACTGGAGGACGCCAGGGCTGTGCACGGTTCGTTGGCTCGGGCATCAAACCGCCCCTGTGGCGCTCATCATCCGTTCGGCTGCCCTGTCTATGTCACACGGCGATTCGCGTGCCGCGGAGTCCATGACCTCCTTGAGGATTGCCTGATTCACCTGCTTCGCTGGGCATTCAATCCCGAGGGTGTTCCACTTGGGTCGCTGCGACTGAGCAGAATGGAAGTGTGGATCTCTGTGTCCGATCTTAAAGAGAAGTTCCGAGAGGCCGCTGGGCCAAGTTGTGCGGTGTCGACCTCAACCGATAAGGGGTGCTGCCCGGCCGAGGAGTACACGCGCAGCGAGGTGGAGGCGGTATCGGTGGCAGGTGACTAGGCCGGGGCCGAAGCCCGGCAACTCGGAACTCGATTTCGTCGTCTGTGTTTTCCGTCACAGATGACACCACGACCTGATTGCATTCCTGATGCCTATAAGAATCAGCACCGCGGCAATCGAGCAAATCCGTGGTCGATCCGAGTCGGCCCGGATTTGGGGAACACGGCGGCTTCAGTCTTTTTCTTGCCCGGCCATGGGAGTGGCTGCAGATCCGCCGACCTGACAGTCGCCGGATTCAAAAGAGCGATTCCAGAACTCGATTACGCGGTTGTCCCGCTCAAAGCCAAGAGTGCTCACGGAGCCTGTATGAAGTGCCAAGACGCTCCCGGCACACGGAGACAATCCCACCCATACTGCGGCCAATATCCGAAGAAAATGGGCATGCGAGAACAATGCAATCCGGCCTCCGAGTAATGCACACTCATCAATCACCTTCGCGGCTCCGGTGCTGACATCCGCTATGGTCTCACCGCCAGGTGGATCGCCGTTCCACACAGACCAGCCCGGACTTTCCTGGCGGATCTCCGCCGTCGTTCGCCCTTCGTATTGACCGTAATCCCATTCGCCAAGCTCAGCACGTATGTGAGACACGCCAGCGAATCCGGCGAGTTTGCAGGTCTCCCGTGCACGCTGCAGCGGGCTCGTCATCACGAAGGAGAAGCACAGCTTTCGCAAATACTCGCCGATGGCGATAGCATCGCTCCGTCCTCTCGGTGTGAGTGGAACGTCGGTACGGCTGGTGTGTGCGCCGGATCGACTCCATTCCGTCTCGCCATGGCGAATCAGCCACAACGCAAGGTGAGGATCATCCATCTGCTCGTCCTCCGTGAAAGCGAGTCCGCGCCCGCCGCCACATCCTACTTGATGAGAGTCCGCGATCTTCGGATGCGATTTGCCCGCCCGTGCGATCTTTTCCTCTTAGCACAGTTGATATCGCGGAAAGCCGTGCTCCCTGTTTCGCCCACCGCCCGGGAAGCTAATCTGGCGCGCCGAACCGATGAAGTGGTATGCTTTCACTGCATCGACATGTGAATGAGGCGAAGGGGTTCGCCTGAACTGCTGTTCCATCCTCAAACAGCGTGGATGGGCAGATGATGACCCCTGACGAGGTTTGTCAGGATTTACTTTGCCCGCGCGAAACCCTATAGATTGCGATCCGGACCGAACTGAAACTCCACATTTCAGGACAGCGATGCCATCGGATCGTAGCATCTGTTTTGAAGGGATCTATGCGATCAAATAAGATTCGCCTTCTCGTCACTGACGTCGACGGGACGCTCCTTGATCCGGAAAAACGACTAAGTCAGGCAACGATCGAAGCAATTCGAGAACTTGACAAAGTCGGTGTGCAGGTATCGCTCGCCAGCCACCGCCCTCTTCGAGGACTCGAGCAACTGATGCATGAGTTGGGACTTCAGTGCTTCTGTGCAGCGCTCAACGGCGGGATCATCGCTGATGTTCAGGGCTCCATAGTTACTGAAAAGGATCTGCGACCCACAGTTGTGCAGGAATTAGTCGGGACGTTTGAGCGCCACCACCTGAGTCCCTGGGTGAGGTGGTCCCTATCCTTCGTACAGAAAATGGCTGATCTTAAGGTGGATCGCTGCCAGCGGTTTTGGGTTTGGTTTTGCCCTTGTTGTGTGCCGAAGGAGCAGGGCCTGTGGGAACTGTGAGAATC
>Ga0335075_10000719_pt1 | contig 56185 bp, 61 predicted proteins | sample Lox_Sample_24_FD_206723 | JGI IMG/M metagenome (GOLD analysis project Ga0335075, IMG submission 206723) | Soil microbial communities from Loxahatchee National Wildlife Refuge, Florida, United States - Lox_Sample_2.4 | ecosystem: Environmental > Terrestrial > Soil > Wetlands | place: USA... | reverse complement strand
ACCATCCCCAAAAGGCACACACCCCGCCGATGACACACCCCTGGAAAAAACAAACCTACCGGGCGATCTCGACGAAGGGACATCTCTAACGAGTTTCAGGGGGACATCCCAGCCGAGCTTGTACAGGCGGATTGTGGAACCCCCGGAATTTGAAAGGCGCCTTCAGCCTACGGCTCCACGCCTCCCACTGAGCCGGGGCCCCCTTCGCCGAGCAAGTCTTTCCGCCGCGCGGCGGTCCGCGCCCGGGACTGTTCACGGCGCCAGGCGGCGATCTTGGCGTGGTCGCCCGAGAGCAAGACCGCCGGCACCTCGACCCCGCGAAAGACCGGCGGCCGAGTGTAGCTGGGATAATCCAGCCAGCCGTTGGCAAAGGACTCGTGCGCGGCCGAATCGGCGTCGATCACGCCGGGAACCAAGCGGGCTGTTGCGTCGATGATGGCCAGCGCAGCCAGTTCGCCCCCGGTCAGAATGAAGTCCCCAACGGAAAATTCCTCGAGCGGATACAGCTCGGCCAGGCGCTCGTCGATCCCCTCGTAGTGGCCGCAGATCACGATCAAACGGTCGTGGGCGGCCAAACGAGCTGCGTCGGCGTGGGCGAATGCCTTGCCTGCGGCCGCCGGTACGACGATCGCGCGCCGCTCGCCGGCGGGGGCGCTTGCGATGATCGCGTCCAGCGCGCGCGCGAGCGGTTCGATCCGCAAGACCATGCCGGCGCCGCCGCCGTAGGGCATATCGTCGGCACGTTCGTTTCCTTGCAGCGCGTCGAGCAGATGGTGATAGCGAATCGCGATCGTTCCGGCTTCCACCGCGCGTCCGAGGACCGAGAGCCCGACGAACGGCGCGAAGACTTCGGGGAAGAGCGTGATCACGTCGATGATGAGCATGAGCGTCGCTCCTTCGAGGCACCCGTAAAGCGAGCCTCGAATCGCAGGCGTATGGCCGATAGCGCCGAGCAGATCTTCCTTTCGGATGAGATTCTCGCCCTGATGCGCAGCGCGGCGGCGCTCGCCGGCGGGATGCACGAACCCTTCATCACCGTGCGTACGCTGCTGCTCGCGCTGCTGGACGATCCGCAAATCGGGCCTGCGCTCACCGAGGTCTTGCCGCGCGAAAAGCTGGAGACGTACGAACTTCCCGATGACGCGGGAACGCGCCTGACGGCTTCGCGCATTCCCGAACCGCACTTGCAGAGCGGCGAGCGTGCCGCGCTGCTGCGGTTCAATACGCTGGCCTTCAAAGTGCCTGACGGCAGTAAGAGCGTGTGGTTGAGCCGTGAGGCCTACGCGGTGTGGAACGAGGCCGCGCGGCGGGTGGGAGAAGGCGAGCAATTTCTGCCCAAACATCTGGCCTTCGGGATTGCAGCCGACGCGATTCGTTCGCCGGGTGTGCTCAGCGCCATGCGGGTGTCCCCCGGCGACGTCACCGACGCGTTGCTAAAACTTTAAATTTATTAGGTTTTGGAGGCTTCGACGGCGGTGAGTTCTTCGAGATATTCGAAGAGCTGCGGAAGCGTGATTTTTTCGAGCGCGGTCTGTGCCTTGACGTGGTCCGCGTCTTCGCCTTCGTCGCGAATGTAGCAGCGCGTCTCGACGCCGTTGTCGCTTTCGCTGATGAACGAAACCGCGAACCCGCGCCCAGGCATCTCGTCGTAGATGCGCATCGTTTGCGGATTGAGAATCTCGATCGAGTGTGACGCGTTGTTGGCGTCGAAGATCAAAATTTTGAGATGCTCGTAATTGGTCACCTCGATCGAACCGACGACGAAGACGTTCTTGGCAGAAAAGAACTCGTGCCCACGCTTGCTGCGGCTCGAGACTTCGTAAAAGACTCGGTGGGCAACGAAGCGCTGCAGGATCTTGCGTAGGGTCGCCAACGAGGCGAGGGTTTCGGTCCGGTTGCCTCGTGTGTAGATGATCTTCACGCGGACGTGCCCGCTTGTACAGCCGCAGGAGGAGTTCCTCCCTGTCCTCTGCGAGCGGACCGAGGCCGCCGCAAGCGAAGACGAATCGAGCGATGTTCTCTGTTCCCGATATCATGGTCGTCTCGGTGCTGGCGCTGCTGCTGTTCGGTCCCGATCAGCTGCCCAAAATCATGCGTCAGAGCGGGCGGCTGATGCGCGAGATCCAGAATACCTCGCACTCGTTCATTGCCGAGATGGAACGCGCCGCCGAGATCAGCGAGGCTCAGAGCGAGCCGCGGCCGCCGGTCGACGAGCCCAAATAGCAGGCGCGCAGGCGAAGCTGCGCGTCTAGATGTTGAAGTTCTGGCGCAGTTCGGTAATGCGCTGCGCGACGAGCGTCCGCACCTGCGCGTGTAGGCGTTCTTTCTGCTCCTCCGGCAGCCGGCGGTAGACCATGTACCCCGCGGCCGAGGCCAAGCCGCCGAGCAATCCGATGAGAAGCGCCTTGCCCACTTCGTTCTCGCCCTCTTCCGAGCGCGGTTCGTCGCCGAAGGCTCCTTGGTAGCCGTTTCCGGCGGAATTCGAGGCCGACCACGGCTGATCGGGCGGCGTCGTGCGGAACGTGTCAGACATGGGATCCTCCTTCGGGTACGCTGCCTATTCTACCCGGTTTGGCGCGAGCGTGTTACGCGGACGTGAGCCGGGTACTGCCGGGCGAGCTGTTCGCTGGCCAGCTCGGCGGTTGCGACGATCGCAATCACCGCGGCGTCGTCTCGCGCGGATTCGGGAACGTTCACGTCGATGAGCCCAGCGCGCATCGCTGCGCCGACCTCGATATTCGCGTGCTCTTCGAGTCCTGCGCGTGCGGCCTGAAGCACCGCCGAAACGGCCGCGCAGACCAGCGAATACTCATCGGAACTATTCTCGGGGATTTCGACATGACCGGATGCAAAAAACCGGGAGAGCCGCCCACGGCCATCCCGGTAAAAGGTCACTTCAACCATCGCTCACCCCGGCGCCCTGAGCCTACTCGAGGGTTAAAGGCTGATTTTCGTGATTTTGACTTCGGCGAAGCGTTGCCGGTGGCCGTTGAGCTTACGCACGCGCTTCTTCGCTTTATAGCGGAAGACCAGGATCTTTTTGTCCTTGGCTTGGCGCAGCACGGTCCCGGTCACAGTGGCCCCCGCGAGGGTGGGCGTACCGACTTTCACGCCGCTGCCGGTGCTCGCGAGCACGACCTGATCGAAGGTGACGTCGGCTCCGGCCTCGAGATCGACGAGGTCGGTGCGGATGACGTCGCCCTCGGCAACGCGCATTTGCTTGCCGCCGGTCTGAATGATCGCGTACATGACTGACACACAGTACCAGGGCTCCCGGGAGCTGTCAACGTCCTGACCCGGCCGCCGGCTCGAGCGTCAACCGGTGCACCGCCGCCGCCTCGACGGCCGCGTCCGAATAGGGCAGCGGCAGTAGCTTTCCGGCAACCCAGGCGGCGGCTTCGTCGGTGTAGTGGCCGCTGCCCGGCCGTCCCGATTCACCTTGCGGAATCGTGATGCCGCCGGCATCCCAGTTCCCGACGTCCCAGACGGCGCGGAAGCTCTGCGAGAACCCGTAGTTCTGAACCTTCACCGTGTAGGCGTCGCCGTCGCCAGCGAACGTGGTTCCATTCAAGAACGAAAACCCGAGCGCGGCGAGCGGGTGACGCACCTGCACCGCGCCGGCCGTTCCCCAGGGCGTCGGCGAGGGATCGCTGACGGCGGCGAGTGCCGTGACGGCCCCCGGCTTCGCGCGTGAGGCGAGCATCGTTTCGGTCATGCCGCCGAACTCGCGCACGAGCGCCCGGCGCAGGTAGTACGCGGCGGTCGCGTCCCGCGAGACCGGCGTGAAGCGGCCGTCCCACGCGGCGAGCTGCGGGACGTGCGCCGCGAGCGCACGTTCGCAAACCGAGAGCACGTCCATCTGCATCGCCGCGAAATATGCGATGTCGTACGTCGTGCGGGCGCGCAGCATCCGGGCAACGCGATAGGCTCGGCACGGTGCGATGAATGCCGGCGAGAGCCTGAGCGGATACGACGGTCCGTACATCTTGTTGTTCGACGTCCACACGATCGCCGTGCGCGCGGGCGCAACGTGCGGCAGCTCGTCGAACGGAACCGGCGGATAGACGTTGCGCAGATCGCTTGCCGGGTGAATGCCGCGCGACCACAGCGGATCGTCCGGTATCGAGCCGGCAAGCTGATAGGCGACGCGGCCGCTCACGCCGGCAAGTTCGAAATTCTGCGTCGGTCCGGGATAGGTGCGCAGCGCCGCCAGCGCGTCTTCGATGCTGCGCGCGCGATCGAGCGCTTCGAACGTCGTCAGTGCGGATTGCGGGTCGTCGTATGCGTTCCACCGCACGAGCACAAATCGTCGTTTGGCGTTCACGCTGACCCACGTGCCGAACTCGCGCGCGCCGCGGTAGTAGCGCTTGGTCACGTCGCGGCCGAAGCGAACGCGGAACTTCTCGGTTTGCCAATCGGCGGGCTCGAGATGTGGCGGCGCATCGAAGATCGAGAGCGCCGTTACCGCTCCGTTGGTCGCGCCCCACGCGACCTTATCGTTGTGACCGAGCGTGATCCCCGGCGTTCCCACCAGCGTCGCGCCGGCGGCGTGAAACGTCGGCGCATGCAGATCGAGCAGATACCACACGCCTGGAATGCCGAGCTGCAGATGCGGGTCGTTGGCGAGCAGCGCGCGTCCGCTCGCGGTGTGCGCTGCCCCGGCCGCCCATTCATTGCTGCCGATCGGCGGCCGCCGGTCGAGAAGCGCGCGGATCAGATCGAGGCGGGCGTCGCGTGTGCTGCAACGCGCCGGGTCGGCGATGTGCGCGAGACCTTCGGTGACCGGCGCATCGAAGCAGGGATCGGAAAGGGGTTCGTTCTTGCCCACACGGCCGGCGACCTCGTTCCAATCGTCGGTCAAAACGAGGACGGTTGCGAAAGCGACCGCAAGCGAGTCTTGCGGTCTCCACGGCTGCATCGAATAATGAAGGATCCGAAACTCGACCGGGGTCGACTCGCGGGACGCCGCCGCGTTGACGCCGTCCGCAAACGCCCGCAGCATCGCACGGTCGCCTCCGTTCAGCCGCGCCCACTCTCGCTCGACGATCTCACGCACCGGCACGACGCGTGCTGCTTCGTCGGCCCGCAGCGTCACGGATCCGAGAATCTCGCTGAGATCTCCGTAGACGAACCGGCGCTGCAGGTCGAGTTGGAAGAGCCGGTCCGCTCCCTCGACGTAGCCTTGCGCAAAGAAGAGATCGTGTTCGTTCTGTGCACGGACATGCGGTACGCCGCGCGCGTCGCGCAAGATCTGAACCGGTGCGTACAGACCCAGCCCGGCGATCGTGCCGTCGGCTCGCGCACGCGCGTGCATGCCGGCGAACACGTTGCCGGCATAGATCGCGAGGATCACGGCGATGGCTGCGAGCAGTGCGGCAACGGCGCGGATGACGATCCGCATCACAGCTCCACGTACAGCTCGCCGGCGTCTTCGCGCACGGGATAGGTTTGCACCGGCATGACGGCGGGCATCGTCGGGGCGCCGGTGCGCACGTCGAACGTCGCGCCGTGACGCGGGCAAATCACGCACGCGCCCTCGATCTCGCCTTGGTCGAGCGGGCCGCCGTCATGCGTGCAGACGTCGTCGATTGCGTAGAACGAACCGCCGAGGTTGCAAATCAAGATCTCCACGCCGTCGACGGCAAAGGATTTAGCCGTTCCCGGCGGGATCTCGCGTGCGGGCGCCACGCGCCGTTCCACGATCAATTACCGATCTTGTGGCAAGGCGCAAGCGTTTTGGGTGTCGTGCCGAGCGCAACGATATGGAACATGAAGCCCGGTCCGATTTTCACGTTCTTTCCGCTGCGGACCTCGTTGACCGCCGTGCGCACGAGACCGGGGATCGGGAGATACCCGGTCGCGCGCTCGGCGAGCGTTTCGGCCGGCGCCCAGACCGAGGCGTCGCGGGGATCGATCATGACTTGGTAGGGTTTATTGTTGTAGACGAGTTCACGCACCTCGAGCACGAGCGAACCGTTACGGTCGTGATTGCTCGCCGCGGTCACTTCGCGTACCACGCCGTAGCCGATCGTTCCCTGCGGAATGAGCACGTTATCGATGCGTGCGGTTACCGCGAGCTTGAAGCGGAATTCCATACCGGGGAAAGCGGTTCCCGAATCGACCGTATCGACCATGGTCGCCGGGATCGCGACGATGCAGCCCGTCGCCCACGAACGGGCGGGAGCGGCGCAGATGAACCAGGCAAGTACCAACGCTGCCGCGGCACGCCAAACCATGCCGGGATTTTCAGCGGTTAGCCGACGGCGCCTTCCATCTCCATCTTCACCAGACGGTTGAGCTCGACGGCGTATTCCATCGGCAATTCTTTGACGAAGAAGTCGAAGAAGCCGTTGACGATCATCGCCGTGGCATCGGCTTCCGAGAGACCGCGCGACATCGCGTAAAACAGTTGGTCCTCGCCGATCTTCGAGACGCTCGCCTCGTGCTCGACGGTCGAGCGCTGCTCGTGAATCTTCATCGTCGGCTTCGTGTCGCTGGCCGAGCGGTCGTCCATGATCAGCGCGTCGCAGCGCACGCGCGTCTTGGCGCCGGTTGCTCCCGGAAAGATCTCGACGAGGCCACGATAGGTCGTCTTGCCGCCGTGCGCGCTCACGCTCTTGTTGGTCACGACCGAGGTCGTGTTCGGCGCGACGTGGATCACTTTGGCGCCGGCATCCTGGTGCTGGCCCTCGCCGGCAAACGCCATCGACAGAATCTCGCCGCGCGCGCCTTCACCCATCAAGTAGATCGACGGATACTTCATCGTGAGCTTCGAACCGAGGTTACCGTCCACCCATTCGACCGTCGCGTTCTCGTGCGCCACCGCACGCTTGGTCACGAGATTGTAGATATTGCGATACCAATTTTGAATGGTGGTGTAGCGAATCGACGCGCCCTCGAGCGCAATCAGTTCGACTACCGCACTGTGCAGCGACGAGGTCGAGAACTTCGGCGCGGTACAGCCCTCGATGTAATGGATCTTCGCTCCGGCATCCGCTATGATCAGCGTGCGCTCGAACTGACCCATGTTCTCGGCGTTGATACGGAAATAGGCTTGCAGCGGCATCTTCACTTCGACGCCCGGCGGAACGTAGATGAACGATCCGCCCGACCAAACGGCGGAGTTCAGTGCCGAGAACTTGTTGTCCGCGGCGGGAATCACGGTCGCGAGATATTTGCGGACGATCTCCGGATACTGCTTGACCGCGGTATCCATGTCGCAGAAGAGCACGCCCTGCGCGTCGAGTTCCTTGCTGACGTTGTGATAGACGACTTCCGACTCGTACTGGGCGGAAACGCCGGCCAAGAACTTGCGCTCGGCCTCCGGAATGCCCAAACGATCGAAGGTGCGTTTGATGTCGTCGGGTACGTCGTCCCACGAACGCTCGGTCTTGTCGGTCGACTTGACGAAATAATGGATGTCCGCGAAGTCGATTTGGGAGAGCAGCTCGGTGTCGCCCCACGTCGGCATCGGCTTGCTGACGAAGAGCTCGTAAGCCTTGAGGCGGAAGTCCCGCATCCAGTCCGGCTCATTCTTCATCGCGCTGATGCGCTCGACGATCTCGCGCGTGAGGCCCTTGTCCGACTTGAAAACGTAGTTTTCCGGGTCGTGGAACCCGTGGCGGTAGTCCTCGGAGACCGGGAGCTGAGCTGGCGTGGCTGCCGCACGAGGCGGCTGCTGGAGCCCGAGCGCAGGATGCGCGTCCGAGCCGAGCGATGCGGGCGTAGTCATGGCAATCTGAGGGTACCACGCCCTCCCTTATAGTCAAGATTGTGAAGTAGGAGCTTCAAAATCTCTTCACTGCTCTGGTATGCAACCAAGCCGCACGACGCGTTCGAACCACCTTAAGAACTTCTTATCCCAAAGGGGTTTACAGGGGGGGCAAGGGGGGTTATCATGTTCGCCGGACCTGGGGTATTGAGCTTGGTTTGATCCCCGAGCGGCAGGTCCACGGTATGGGGTGGGCGCGCCCTTTTTGCGCCATCGCGACGAGTCGCCCGTGCACCGAAAAGCGCCGGCAAGAGTTCGTCGATAGGTCGGGGACGTGACGCTGCACAGCAGGCGCCAGCCGACAAGTCCGGAGGTGGGATTCCCCCGAGGCTCAAGGAGAGCGGAAAAATTGAAGGCACTCGGTACGCACATCGTGTGCGAGTTGTCGGGCTGCGATGCAGCCGCACTCACCAACGTCGATGCGGTCCGCGAGATGATGATCGGAGCGGCCAATGCATCGCGCGCGACGATTATGGAAGTCGCATTTCATCGGTTCGAGCCCCAAGGCGTCTCCGGCGTGGTCGTCCTTGCCGAGTCGCACATCTCGATCCATACCTGGCCCGAGACGGGCTACGCCGCAATGGACTTTTATACGTGCGGCGACCACACCGATCCATGGCTGGCGTGCGAGTTCGCTGCGAAGGCACTGTGCGCCAAGACCATGCTGACCACGGAAGTGAAGCGGGGCATCGCGCAAAGCAGCGGCGCGTTCACCCACGTCGTTACCCGCGATCACGAAACAACCGCGCTCTCCGCATAATCGAGCTTCGAGCGAAACCGAAGGATCATCGCGACAGCGATGGTCCTTTTTTTACTCCTCGCTTCTCAGCCGCGGTTCAGGGAGGGCGCCCTTGCGGGCGCCCTTCTCAGATTTTCGCCGCGGCGCAGGGTACGCGCGTCGAAATCGAAAGCTTTCGGGATGCGTCTGCCCATCATCGGATTCGTATTTTCAGTCTGTGCGCTCGCGCTCGCCGCCGGATGCGGCGGCAGCGGCAGCGGTAGCTCCACACCGACTACGAGCACCACACCGACCCCAACCCCCACGCCGGCCTATGCGGCGAGCGGCGCACCCGCGACGGCCATGCCGATCAGCACGTCGTCGCCGGCGAGCGCCTATGTCGTGACCAACGAGTTCGGCGTCACGGTGAACGTGCAGGCGGCAAGCGCGGGGAGCGGAACGACGGTCGCGGTCTCCGTTGCGACCGCGGCGCCGGCGGGCCTGACGCCGTTTATCGTCACGCGAGCATCGGGAGCGAAGCGCCGCATGCAAGACGATTCGACGGGAACGCCGCTCGTGTACGTCGAGCTGCAGCCGAGCGCTGCATTCACGCTGCCGCAGTATCCGCAGTTCCAGCTCACGCTTCCGCCCGGCTATGCACCGCAAGGTTATAATTTCTTCGCCGCTTTCCAAACCAACGATCCGTCGTACACGGCGAGCACGGGGTATAACGCCTGGTACGCGCCGCAAGCCGATATGGGCGCGGCAACCGACTACAACGGCGGGCAGACGCTGACGTGGGCTAACCCGAGTGGTACGTTCACGTTCGGCAATTACTACTACGTCTATTGTCTTTACGAGGTCTCGACGACATAAGCGGGCGGGGGCACCTTTCTCCCGCGGCGAAGCCTGCTGCCCGCTATGCCCAAAACCGAGCATTGGCAGTGGTACGTCGAAGAATCCGCTCCGACCGAGGCGCACCATCACGCCATCGAGACCGTGTTCTTCTCCGGCCGCTCCGACTTTCAACAGGTCGCGGTGATCTCGACGCCGGTTTTCGGCAAGATGCTGATCCTCGACGGTGACACACAGAGCTCTCAAGGCGACGAAAAGATCTATCATGAGTCGCTGGTGCATCCCGCGATGGCGGCGAGCGCCGACCGCGCCGAGGTGCTGATTCTCGGCGGCGGCGAGGGTGCGACCCTGCGCGAAGTGCTGCGCCACCCCGGCGTGAAACGCTGCACCATGGTCGATATCGACGGGATGGTCGTCGATCTCTCCAAGAAGTATCTGCCCGAATGGGCGAACGGCGCCTTCGAGGAGTCGCGCGCGAACGTGATCATCGGCGACGCCCTCGCCTACATGCGAGCGCATGACGAGCGCTTCGGCGTCATCATTTCGGATCTGACCGAACCGCTCGAGGACTCGCCCAGCAACATCTTATTCAACGAAGACGTCTTTCATCTGATCAAGTCGCGCCTTGCGCCGGGCGGCGTCTACGTGCTGCAAGCGAGCACGGCGGCGTTCCACAATTACTCGCTGCATTGCAAGATGGCGCGCACGCTGCGCCGGCATTATCGCCACGTGACGTCCTTTTTTACCTACGTGCCGGCTTTCGATACCGACTGGGCCTTCCTCGCCTGCAGCGACACGGTCGATCTTGCGAGCCTCGACTCGGCCAAGGTCGATGCCTATTGTGCCCAGTTGCGTGGCGAGAATTTCTTCTACGACGGCCAAACCCACCGGCGGCTCTTCTCGTTGCCGCTCTATTTGCGTCGTGCGCTCGCCGCCGATGGACCCGTGTTTTAGTGGGCATCGATTTCGCCTCCGCACCGCACCACTGGGAGAAACACAAGTCGCACTTCGTCGCGCTGCTGGATCTCAAACTGGAAAGCGTCGATCACGGCAAGGCGATCATGCGTATGCCGTATCGTCCCGAGATCTCGAACGGTTCCGGTGCCGTGCACGGGGGCGCGATCGTCAGTTTGTGTGACACCGTCTTCTACGTTGCGCTCGCATCGATCTACGGGCGGGAGCAAGACACGGTCACCGTTGCGCTGCAGTGCAATTTTCTCGCGCCGGCGCTTCCGCCGCACGATCTGATTGCCGAAGCGACGGTCCTGCGCGCCGGGCGGCGCATCTGCTACGGCGAGGTCGCGGTGCGCAGCGACGGCAAGCTGGTCGCGCACGCGACGCTCAATTTCCTGAACAGCTATCCGGAGGAGGCGCCGAAAGCATGAGCACCTCAACGCAACTGCGCCGCACGGCGCTCTATCACGAGCACGGCAAACACGGTGGGCGCATGGTCCCGTTCGCGGGCTTCGAAATGCCGGTGCAGTACTCGAGCATCTTGAAGGAACACGACGCCGTGCGGCATCGCGCGGGACTCTTCGATCTCTCGCACATGGCGCAGTTTCTCATGGAAGGGCCGGATGTGGCGCTCTGGGCCGAGACGCTGACGATCAACGCGGTCGACTCGATGAAACCGATGCAGGCGCGCTACAATATCTTTTGCAATCCGCAGGGCGGCGCACACGACGATACGATTTTCTATCGCTTGAGCGAGCGCTGGCTGCTGGTGGTCAACGGCGCCAACGCCGAGAAGATGTGGAGTCATCTCAACGCAAACATCGCCGGAAGCGTGCGGCTCGAGAACTTGCACGGCCGCAACGCGCTGATCGCGTTGCAGGGTCCGAAGTCGGTCGCAATGCTGCAGCCGCACGTCGACGTGGATCTCTCCGCCTTGAAATATTACTTCTGCGCCGAGGGCAACGTCTACGGCCGGCCCGCGATCGTCGCGCGCACCGGATACACGGGTGAGGACGGTTTCGAACTCTTCGTCTTCGGCGAACATGCGCCCGAGATCTGGACGGCGCTGCTGCGCGATCATGCCGCCGACGGGCTCGAGCCGTGCGGTCTGGGGGCGCGCGACGTCTTGCGTCTGGAGGCCGGCATGCCGCTTTATGGCCACGAGCTGACCGAGGAGATCACGCCGGTGCAAGCCGGACTGCAATGGGCGCTCAAGACCGGCAAGCCGGAGTTCATCGGACGCAACGCCTTGATCGAGCAGATGGAGCGCGACGACTACCCGCGCATCGCCGGCCTGATCATGAAGGGCCGTGCGCCTGCCCGCGAAGGGTATCCGGTCTTTTTCGGGGGAGAGCCGGCGGGGGAGATCCGCAGCGGCTCGATGGCACCGTCGGTGGGCGGTTCGAATATCGCGACCGCGCTGCTCGCCAAGACCGCCGCAACCGTCGGTGCGAGCGTCGAGGTCGAGATTCGCGGAACGCGGCACGACGCGACGATCGTTCCGTTACCTTTTTATAAGCGTCCGAAGTAGGAGGATCGACTAGCGTGGCGGACCCGGCAACGCTGCTGTACAGCAAAGAGCACGAGTGGGTGAACATCGAGGGAGAGACCGCGACGGTCGGAATCACCGACTACGCGCAGGACTCGCTCGGCGACATCGTCTACGTCGAGCTGCCGCGCGTCGGCAAGCAGATCGAGCAATTCGGCAACATCGGGGTGGTCGAATCGGTGAAAGCCGTTTCCGATCTGTTCACGCCGGTCGGCGGCGAAGTGCTCGAGATCAACGGTGCGCTCGAAGGTGACCCGGCCGCCGTGAACCGTGATCCGTACGGCGAGGGCTGGATGTTCAAAGTCAAGCTCAAGGACGCGGGCGAGAAGAACAATCTCCTCACCGCGGCCGACTACGAAAAGATCGCGCACAACTAGAATGAAACGTGTATTTGGGGTGCCCCACTTAGGCCATCCGGCTTCGCCGGACCGCACGTCGTGTGCTTGGCCATTGCACCGGCATCCGTGCCGGTGGGGTCGTCTGGGGCGGAGCGCCTTTTAAACATGTATACGCCCCACACGGAAGCCGATGTTCGGGCGATGCTCGGCGCGATCGGCGTCGGAACGCTCGACGATCTGCTCCAGGTTCCCGAAGCGATCGCCCTCAAGGGGAGGCTCGACGTCGTTCCCGCTCTTCCCGAATATCAAATCGGCCGGCGTTTCGAACACTTTGCCGCAAAAAATAACGGCGTCGATTACGTCTCGTTCTTGGGCGCCGGATCGTACCGGCACTACGCGCCGCCGGCCATCGGGGCACTGGCGATGCGCGGTGAATTTCTCACCGCGTACACGCCCTATCAAGCCGAGGTCTCGCAAGGCTATCTCCAGGCGATCTACGAGTGGCAGACCTACGTTTGTTTGCTGACCGGAATGGATCTGGCCAATGCGTCGGTGTACGACGGCGCGACCGCGCTGGCTGAGGGCGCGATCATGGCCCTCAACGCCAACGGCCGCAAAAAAGTGCTGATCTCGCGGGCCATCGATCCGAATTATCGCGCCGTGCTCAAGACCTATTGCGACGGTCTCGACGTCGAGATCGACGAAATCCCGCTCACGCGCGAAGGAACGACCGATCCGGATGCGCTCGCCGCGGCGGTTGCGTCGAAAGAATATGCGGCGGTGGCGTTACAATCGCCCAATTTTTTCGGGAACGTCGATGTGCTCTCGCCCGCCGCACAGCAGTCGGTTACGGCGAGTGAAACCGTGCCGATCGCCGTGGTCACGGAAGCAATGTCGCTCGGCGCTCTGGCCGCGCCGGGATCCTGGGGCGCGCAGATCGTCGTCGGCGAGGCGCAGAGCTTCGGCGTTGCGATGGCCTACGGCGGTCCGTACGTCGGGTTCATCGCTTCGACCAAGGAACACATGCGCCGGATCCCCGGCCGTTTGGTCGGCAAGAGTGTCGACGCGCAGGGTCGCACGGCGTACGTGCTGACACTGCAGGCGCGCGAGCAGCACATCCGCCGCGAGCGTGCAACCTCGAACATCTGCACGAATCAGGCTCACTGCGCGCTGATCGCCACGATCTATCTCGCCCTCATGGGCAAGACCGGGCTGCGCGACGTCGCCGCACTCAATCTCGAGCGCTCGCGCGAACTCGCCACGGCCGTCTCTAAACTGGACGGCGTGAAATTGAAATTCAGCGCGCCGTTCTTCAACGAGATCGTGGTCGACGTGCGCACGAGCGCGCGCGAAGTCTTGGCCAAGCTGCGCGAACGAAAGATTCTCGGCGGCGTCGATCTCGGCCGCTGGTATCCCGAATTCTCGACCTGCATCTTGATGAATGCGACCGAACTGACCACGACCGGCGAGATCGAGAAGCTCGCCACCGCCCTCGGAGAAATCATTCGTGTCCACGCCAACGTTTGACCGCACGGCGAGCCCGCTCATCTTCGAACTCGGGCAAGAAGGGCGTGCCAACCGCTACGTGGAGCAAGGCAAACCGCTCGAGCAGTTCCTTCCGAAGAACGTGCTGCGCGAGGATCTGCCGCTGCCCGACAACAGCGAGCTCGACGTGGTGCGTCATTTTACCAAACTTTCGCAGCGTACGTTCGGAATCGACCTGGGTTTTTATCCGCTGGGCTCGTGTACGATGAAGTACAATCCGCGCGTCAATGACGCGATGGCGACCAAACGCGAGTTCGCTCAGCTCCACCCGTATACGCCCGACGAATTGGCGCAGGGCGCGCTCCAAGTGATGTACGAGCTCGAGCGCTCGCTGGCATCGCTTTTCGGCATGGCGGCCTTCTCACTCAACCCCGCGGCGGGCGCGCACGCGGAGCTGGCTGCGCTGCTGATCGCCAAGAAATATTTCAAGGATCGCGGGGAAGAGCAGCGCGACAAAGTGATCGTGCCCGATACGGCGCACGGTACGAATCCCGCCTCGGCGGCGATGTGCGGATTCAAGGTGATCTCGCTGCCGAGCGACGAGCGCGGGCGCGTGAGCGTCGACGAGATCGAAAAAGTGCTCGGCCCGGACACCGCCGTCTGCATGATGACCAACCCGAATACGCTCGGCCTCTTCGAAGATCACATCGCCGAGATCGCGGCGGCGGTGCACGACGTCGGCGGGTTGATGTACTACGACGGCGCGAACGCGAACGCGATCATGGGCAACGTGCGCCCTGGCGACATGGGCTTCGACCTCATGCACCTCAACACGCACAAGACGTTCACGATCCCGCACGGCGGCGGCGGCGCCGGACACGGACCGGTCGGCGTGGCCGCGCATCTGGTCGACTATCTGCCGACGCCGGTCGTTCGTGCTATGGCATCCTTCGAGACGCCTGCTTCGCAGGTTCCTCAGGATGACAGAGCCCCTAGCGAACGCTTCACCTTTGAGCTCGATTTCGATCGTCCGAAGTCGATCGGACCGATGCGCTCGTTCTGGTGCAACTTCGCGCATGCCGTGCGCGCGCTCGCGTACATCTACGCGAACGGCGCCGACGGGCTCAAACGCGTCTCGCAGCTTGCGGTGCTCAACGCGAATTACGTGCGCGTCAAAGTCGCGGAATTTCTCGAGACGCCCTATCCGGAGATCTGCCGGCACGAGTTCGTCGCCTCGGCCCAGGAGCTCAAGAAGGAGACGGGCGTCAAGGCGCTCGATCTCGCCAAGGCGCTGCTCGATCACGGAATGATGGCGCCCACGATGTACTTTCCGCTGATCGTGCCGGAGTGTTTGATGATCGAGCCGACCGAGACCGAGTCGAAGGAGACGCTCGACAATTTCATCGCCGTACTCCGCGAGATCGTCGAAACCGCGAAGCGCGATCCCGCCGCGCTGATGGCGGCGCCGGTGACGACCGTCGTCGGGCGGGTCGACGAAACGCGCGCTGCGCGCCAACCCGACCTGCGCTGGGAGCCACCCTCTCCGTCATCCCGAACGTAGGCGTTTGATGACAAGATTACGCTGACTCCTCCTGGCGGGTCTCGTCGCCCGACAGCGCGTGGAAGAGTGCGCTGCGTTCGGCGGTGAGATTGCAGTCGCGGTTGCGGTGCTTGTGCGGCGGGACGACGATCTCGAGCGCGATCGTCGCCGGCGAACCGTGCAGGAGCACGATCCGGTCTGCGAGGTAGAGCGCTTCCTCGATATCGTGGGTGACGAGAATTGCCGTCGCACTGACGGCGGCGATGATCTCGGCGAGCGCTTCCTGCAACTGCATGCGGCGTAGCGCATCGAGCGCGGCAAGCGGCTCGTCCAACAACAGCACCGAGGGTTTGCGCACCAGCGCGCGGGCGAGCGCGGTCCGCTGCGCCATGCCGCCGGAAAGCGCCTTGGGCAGCGTCGATCGCGCGCCGTCCAATCCGGTGAGCTCGAGCACGTCGTCGACGCGCGCGCGCTCATCGGGCGTTCGTGCCGCAAAGCGTACGTTGCGTTCGACGGTCAGCCACGGAAAGAGCCGCGGCTCCTGAAAGACGTAGCCAACCTCGCCCTCGACCGCGATATCACCGATTGGATGCACGTCGAGCCCCGCAATCGTTCGCAGCAGCGTGCTCTTTCCACAGCCGCTCGGCCCGAGAATGGCGACGATTTCGCCGCGTTCGACCGTGAGCGAGATTCCTTCGAGCACGCGCAACGCGCCGAAGGTAACGGACAGATCGACAATGCGGATCGCGCTCATGACCGCAGGCCATCCGTCCACGCGGTGCTTCTCCGCTCGATTGTGCGCATTCCCGATTCGCAGAGTTTGCCGAGGATGGCGAGCAACAAGATCGCGACCAGGATCTCGTCGGGTCGTGAGATCTGCTGGCCCTCGGTCAGCAAGAATCCCAGGCCGCGCGTCGAGGCGAGCAATTCCGCGGCAACGAGGAAAAGCCACGCCTGCGTGAGACCGATCCGCGCGCCGACCAGCAGCGAGGGAAGCGCCGCCGGCAGCACGACGCGAACCGCGATGCCGAACGGATGCAGCCCGAGGATGCGCGCGACCTCGACCAACTTGCGATCGACCCCGTGAATGCCGGCGACCAGATTTACGTAGACCGGGAAGAACGCACCGATCGCGATCAGCGTGACCTTTGCCGATTCGCCGATGCCGAGCCAAAGTAACAGCAGCGGCACCCACGCGAGCGAAGGCACCGAACGAATCGCTTGCAGCGTCGGGTCGATCGCGCGCTCGACCGTACCGTTCAAGCCAACCAGCGTGCCGATGACGATTGCCAGCGCGAGTGCGATCGCAAAGCCGGAAAAGACACGCGCGACGCTCGCGAGGATGTCTTGCTGCAAGAGTCCACGCTGCCACAGCGAGCCGAGTTCGGCAATGACGCGTCCCGGCGGGGCGAGTTGATCGGGTGCAAACCAATGGACGGCGCCGGCGACGATCCACAGGACGAGGATCGCCGCCGGCACAAACCATGCGAGCAGGACGTTACGCATGGGCGAGGGCGACGCGCGCGGGCGCTGGATCGGCCAGCGAGCCGAGCGCGCTCTGCACCGCGCCGACGTCGGCGACGAGTTGCTCGGAGCGAATCACCGGAATCGTACCGCCGACCGAATCGAGATACGCCTTGCCCGGAACGGGATCGGTGAAGCGCGTGCGGTCGTTGATAACCAGGCTCGCGATCTTCACGTCGAGGTTCGATGCTTCGGCGAGAATCTTCGCGGTTTCGTCCGGGTGCGCTTTGGCATACGCGTGACCGAGCTCGTAGGTGCGCAGCACGGTGCGTACGACGTCGGGATACGCGGTGAGAAAATCCTCGCGCGCGTTGAGCGCGCCGTACGTGTTCCAGGCAATGTTGCGGTAGAGCAGGCGCGAGCCGGCCTCGAGTTGCGATGCCGCCATGTGCGGGTCCAGTCCGGCCCAGGCGTCGACTTGGCCGCGTTCGAGGGCGACCCGGCCGTCGGGATGCTGTAGCTCGACGATCTGGACGTCGCTCGAACTCAGGCCCACCGACGCCAGCGCGCGCAGCAGAAAGAACCACGGATCGGTTCCGCGCGTCGCCGCGATGCGCTTGTCTTTCAGCTCGCGCAGCGACCTCAGCTTGGAGTTGCGGCCGACGACGATCGCGGTCCACTCCGGCTGCGAGTAGAGAAAAACGGTGTGCAGCGGAACGCCGTTGGCTCGTGCCAGCAGCGCCGCGCTTCCGGCGGTCGAGGCGAACTGCGCCGAGCCCGAGGCGAGGAATTGATTGGCCTTGTTCGAGCCGAGCGAGAGAACCCAGGAAACGTTCGTCCCGGCCGGTGCGAGCGCGCGCTCGATCCAGCCGTTCTGCTTGAGGATCAGGCTGACGGGATTGTAGTACGCGTAGTCGAGGGTCAGCGCGTCGAGTTTGCCCGCCGCACGAGCCCGGCCGGGAAGGGCGAGGGCAGCGAGGGCGGCGCTGGCGAGGCCGATTGCCTCGCGTCGGGTCGGGTCCATTGGTAGCCTCCTAGGAAAGCAAAAAGCCCCCGCCGGATCGGCGGAGGGCTTCGGTCATCGAAATTCGTGTCGCGCTATTTCGAGATGCGAGAAGCCAACCTACGCCGATCGGGCGCCGGGACGAGGCACATGTGACACATAACGTGCAGGTTGGACATGGACCCGACGATAGCATGAAGGGGAGAAAGAGGGCTACCCTTCTGGCAGGCGCTTCTTGGGTCCGGACGCTATAATGAGGGTAATCAGGGGGCGCGACACGAGCCCCCTTCCCTATCTCCCGCTACGGGTCTATCGACATGCGAATCAAGTATGAAGTGTCGGCCGGCGGCTTGATGTTACGGCCGCGCGAGTCTGGCTTCGACGCGCTCTTGATCGGACGCGGTTCGCCGCGCATTTGGACCTTGCCGAAGGGACACGTCGAAGCGCGCGAGTCGAACGAACAGGCCGCGATCCGCGAAGTTCGCGAGGAGACGGGGTGCTGGGGCGAGATTCTCATTCGCCTGAGCGAGATCTCGTATTGGTTCTACGTCGGCAAAGCCAAGCACAAGAAGAGCGTCACCTTCTATCTCATGCGTTATCTCTCGGGCGACCCCGCGCAGCACGACCACGAGGTGGACGAAGCCCGCTGGTTCGAGGCCAACGCGGCACGCAAGGCGCTCAAGTACGTCAACGAAAAGCGCCTGGTCGACATGGGGCTCGAGTTCGTCGCCGCCAACCCCGCCGTCTTTGGCGACGATGCAACCGTGGCACTGGCCGAACAGAAGAGCTCTTGACCGACGCCGACGCCCTCCACGTCCGGCTCGACGTTTTCGACGGGCCGCTCGATCTGCTCCTGAGTCTGATCAAAGAGCAGCAGCTCGACATCGCAACCGTGCCGCTCGCTTCCGTAGCCGAGCAATACCTGGCATACGTGCGTATGATGGAAGCGCTCGACATGGAGCTCGCGGCGGAGTACCTGGTCATCGCGGCGACGCTGGTCTTTCTCAAATCCAAAGCCTTGCTGCCGCCCATTCCGCAAGAGTTTCTCGACGAGGGTGAGGATTCGCCCGAAGCGGTCGAGGAGCGGTTGCGCCGCCGGCTCATCGCGTACTCGCGCTATCGTGAGCTCGGCGTTCAGCTCCGCGCCCGGCAAGAGGAAGCGAGCGGTTATTACTACCGCGATTCCGGCGATCCGACCAGCGAACTCGTCCAGCACTATCGCGTCGATCCGGAGAAGCTCAAGCGCGCGTTCATCACGATGCTGCAGCAGGCGCGCCCCGAGAAACGCGAAATCGTGCGCGAGCGCGTCTCGCTGATCGCACAGATGGACTACATCTCTCGCAAAGTGAAGGAACAGGGGCAGGTCTCGTTCTTCGCCCTCTGCCGCGAGTTGGGAATGACCCGCGACGTCATCATCGTGACCTTCCTCGCCATCTTGGAACTGGTGCGCCGTCACCGCGTCGATTTCCAACAACCGGATCACGATGACGACATCCGGCTGTTTCCAATCTCTCACGCCGTTACCCAGGTATAGTAGTGAACACCCAAGAGTTGAACGATTCAGACTCCGAGCTCAGCGCCGAAGCGCACGAACTGCGCGCCGCTGCCGAAAGCGTGCAGCCCGCGATCGAGGCCCTGCTTTTCGTCGCCAGCGAAGCACTTGACGCCAAGCGCATCGCGAAACTGACCGGAGAGGAGGAGCGCGCGGTCGCGCTGGCGCTGCAATCGCTCGAAGAACGCTACAGCAACGGCGGCATCGTGCTGCGCCAAATTGCCGGCGGGTACCGTTTCGCGACGTCGTCTGCGGTGCGCGACGTGGTCGAGGCGTACCTCTTGCCGCCGAAGACGACGCTCTCGACGCCGGCACTCGAGGCGCTTGCCATCGTAGCGCACATGCAACCGGTCACCAAAGGTGAGATCGAAGCAATTCGCGGCGTCAATTCCGATAGCGTCGTCGGCACGCTGCTCGATCGCGGCTTGATCGCCGAAGCCGGGCGCAAAGACGTCGTCGGTCGCCCCATCACCTACAAAACGACGCCGCTCTTTCTCGAGTCCTTCGGGCTGCGGTCGCTCGATGATCTGCCGCAGCTCGAGCTGGAGCCCGGGCAACCGCTCGAGCTGAACCTCATTCTTCCACCGGCGGCGGTCGAGTGACGTCGTTCGATTCACTGGTTGCCGAGTACGACGCAGGCCGTCTGGGCTACGCCAACGACGTCTACAACGCGCTGGCGAATTTCGGCTTCTCTCCGCGGTATGCGATTCTCGACATCGGGTGCGGCACCGGCTTGGCGGGGGGACCGTTGATCGAAAACGACTTCAACGTCACCGGGGTCGATCCGTCCGAACCGATGCTAGCCGTCGCCAAGGAACGCTATCCGGAAGCGACGTGGGTGCGCGGGACGGCGGAGTCGCTGCCGTTCGAAGACTCGTCGTTCGACGCGGTGATTTGCGCGCAGGCGTTCCATCATTTCGACGCAGGCCCGGCGATGGCGGAGCTTCGGCGCGTGCTGCGTGCGGACGGCCGCGTCGGCATCTGGTGGAAGAGTCTGATGAGCGACGATCCCGTGAAGCAGCTTCGCGACGCAGTCGCGGTGGATATGGGCTTCGCGCCGCTGAACAGCGGATGGCGCGGCGGATTCAGGGAATTCTACTCGGCCGGCTTTTCGCAGACGGGCGTTCGCGTGATTCCGTGGAGCACGATCGTCACGTTGAGCCGCTTCCTTCAGTACGAGCGTTCGCGGAAAATCGTACGCGACGCATTCGGCGGGCGCGACTCCGAATATTTTCAACGGCTCGAAGAGCGGCTGCGCGAAACGCTCGGCCAAGGCGATCCCGTCATGCCGCTCACGTACACGCACTTTCTCTACCTCGCGAAAAAGTAACCGCTTCTCGTGCGCATCGGGATCCACACGCGCGTCTCCGCCGGTTATGCCAAGGCCGTCGCCTATGCGGCCTCGCTCGGTTGCACGGCCGTGCAGATCTTCTCGAGCAATGCGCGAAGCTATCGCGTCGCGAAGGTCGATACGTCCGCGCTCGCGGCGTTTTCGCAGCTGCGCGCGGACGCGGGTATCGAGCGCTGCGTGATCCACACGGCCTATCTGATAAACCTGGGCAGCGAGGACCCGGCGATCGTGAGTAAATCGCTTGGCCTTTTGCGAGGCGATCTCGCGGTAGCTGCTGCGGGGAAGATCGACTACGTCAATACGCATCTGGGCTCGTACGGAACTCGCGATCGCGGCGAAGGCTTCGCCGCAATCGTGGCGGCGTTGGAAGACGCGCTGAGCGATATTGCACCCGGCGTGATGCTGGTGATGGAAAACTCGGCGGGAGCCGGCAATCTCGCCGGCGGTACGCTCGAAGAACTCGGCCGCTTCATCGCGGCGATCGATCATCCGCAGCTCGGTGTGTGTCTGGACACGGCGCATGCCTGGGCCGCCGGCTATGAGATCAACTCGGCCGACAGCGTGGAACGTTTCCTAACGCTGGCCGACCGGCACATCGGGCTAGCACGCATTCCGATGTTTCATTTCAACGACACCCAAGTACCGCTCGGAGCCGCCCGCGATCGGCATTTCCACATCGGCGAAGGCCTGATCGGCTTCGAAGGTTTTCGCGCGCTGCTCGCCCACCCCGAGGTGCGCGAGAAAGTGGCGATCCTGGAGACGCCAGGCGAAGAAGCCGACGACAGGCGGAACATGGAAACCTTGCTCGCGATCCAGAGAGGAATTTCGCCGAGCGGATCGGCCGAAGGCCGAACGCCACAGATTCAGCGAAGCTGAATCCGAATGGGATTCGTAGCGCACTTTGACATCGACGCGTTCTACGCCAGCGTCGCGGTTCGCGACGATCCGAGCTTGCGCGGAAAGCCCGTTGCGGTCGCCGGGTCGCACCGGCGGGCGGTGGTGTTGACCGCCTCGTACGAGGCGCGTCCCTACGGTGTGCGCTCGGCCCTTCCGCTCTATCGAGCACGCGAACTCTGCCCGCAACTCGTCGTGGTGCGCCCGCAGATGAGTCGGTACAAAGAGATATCGCGCGAGGTGTTCGCGATCTTCGGCGCGAGCGGCCGCGCGGTCGAGGGACTTTCGCTCGACGAGGCGTTCGTCGATTTCGGCGCCACGTCGCTCGAGGCGGCGCGCGCCGATGCAGCCGCCATCCGTGCCGAAGTCTTCGCGCAAACCTCGCTGACGGTGAGCGCGGGCGTCGCGACCGGGAAGATGATTGCCAAAATCGCCTCGGACAGCTGCAAGCCCGACGGCCTGCTCGCGATCGAGCCCGGCGACGAGGCGCGGTTTCTGGCGCCGCTGCCGGCAGCTCGTTTGTGGGGCATCGGCCCGAAGACGGCGGCGCGTTTGCAGACGTTCGGGATCGCGACGATCGGACAGGTTGCGGCGCTCGACGAATCGCAGGCGCGCGCGATCTTCGGGTCGTGGGGACCGCAGGTGCGCGATCTCGCGCGCGGCATCGACACCCGCAGCGTCGAACCCGGCCGCGAAACGAAATCGATTTCGTCCGAGACAACCTTCGAATACGACGTCCGCGACGAGCGCAAACTGATCGAGGTCCTGCGCGAACAAGCGGCGGAAATCGCCGAGAGCCTCGAACGCGAGGACTGCAGCGCGACGACGGTCGGGATCAAGATCAAGCGCGCCGATTTCCGCGTCTTTGGACGTCAGACACATTTGGCCGAACCGACGCGCGACGCCCGCATGATCTACCGGGCTGCGCTGCATTGTTTGCGCCGAGCTCATCTGGCCGGAACGCCGGTCCGGCTACTCGGTCTTCGCGTCGCCTCGCTTGCGCTCGGTCAGCCCAAGCAGATCAGTTTCTTCGACGGTTCGAGCGGACCGGGCCCAAACGCGTAGTCTAGATATGATCGGTTCCCCAGATGCACTCGTTCTTTGCGGAGGCGGCGCCGGAAACCCATCGCTTCCCCGGCGCACTGAGCCCGGCGGCCATGAGCAGCGCGCTTGCGCGCTTGCGCACGCTCGCGCGCGGAAGTCGTTCACGCGCCGGTTCGGGCGGAAGCCACCCGGTGATTCGCCGGAGGTCGCCGGCCGCGCTGCGAAGCAGCGCCGGAATCAGCGCTGCCGCTTCGGCATCGGCGTAGCCGAATTCATCGAGAATGTACGCGTCGTGCTTGGGCGCGCGCGCACCGAGAACGTAGGCCGAGATCGCGCGCCCACGACGCACGAGGAGGTTGGTCTCGATACTGCCCGGATGTTCCGAGCCCTGACGCATGCGCAGCCGCAGCCATTCCCACACCAACGGCGTGCGCACGAACGCACTCGTTCGTTGGTGTTCGCAGAGTTCGAAACAGCGCTGCACGCCGGGCCAGTCCCGTTCCTCGAGCCGCGCCACTTCGACGCGCGTCTTTGCCAAGCTGTCGGCGCGCAGACTGATCGAGCGCGAGGGCAGCAGCGAGAAGCCGAGCTCGGCGTAAAACTGCGGCCGGATGTCCGAGAAAAGGAACGCGAGATCGAAGCCTTCGGCGCGCGAACGGTCGAGTTCCATCGCGAGCATCGCGCTGGCGTACCCGCGGCCGCGTAAGTCGGGCGGCGTAAAGACGGCGCCGACGCCCAGGGCCCGCAACCGTTCCGAGCCGTTGCGCAGCGTGCGCTCGTATCGTTTGAACGATGCCAGCAGCGCTTTGCCGTTGTAGAGACCGATGGTGCGATAGTGCCGCCGCCCGTATCCGCTGCGCGCGACTTCGCCGGTGTGCTCGACGTAGCGTTCGAAGGTGCGCTCGCCGCCCCAGAGCGGCGCACTGAGCGGAAGCACCGTTTCGGCGTAGGTTTCGAAATCGATCGGTTGGAGTTTCATCGCGCGCGCAGCTCTTCGAGGAATTCCGGCGCGGTGAGGCCGCGCGTGGGCGGGCCCGAGGCGGTGACCAGGAGTCGTGCGCGCGCTCGCGAGAGCGCGTACTCGAACGCGCAGCGCTCTTGGGCGTTGTATGCTTCGCGTGCTTTGGTGCGATAGAGATAGTAACTGAACTTGGCGGTGCGCGACGCTTGCGCATCGCCGACGTTCTCGCGCGGGACCATTCCCAACGTCGGGCTCCATAAGAACGAGTCGGGCACATACCAACGCGGAAACGAGCCGGGCCGCGCATCCGGAATCACGACGACCGCGAACGAGCGCCCGCGGGCTGCGTCGATACTGAGCAGGTGCACGAAGCCCGAGTCCTCGACGATCTCGCAGCTCTCGCCGTCGCTCTGTGCCCGTTCGAGGCAGTCGGTCAGCAGATCGCCGAGCGTCGCTTCGGGACGATCGCGGTGCAGCCGGATCAGCCGCCGCTGCAATCGGCGTAGGATCGGCTGCTGGGCGCGTGCGCGCGCCGATCCGTCGGGACCATCCTGCGCCAGACCCTCGGCCCAAACCTTACGCACGAACGCCGGGAAAGGCAGCGTGGTCATCGCTTCGATCCATCCCCGGCGCAGCGTGCGAAAGCGTTCTATGCGTGCGCGCGCGACGTCATTGAGCAGCGCGTCGTTATCGCCGCGCAATACATTCCACCCGAGCCGCACGTCGCGTTTGGGATTCCAGCGACTCGTGCGGACCGTCGGCGCTTGTTCTTCGTCGAAATTGAAGAGCGCGGCTTGTGGATCCGGCGGGTCCGAGCACAACGCGGCGACCGACGCATCGGAGAGCGCCATCGCTTTGCCGCTCAGCGTGCGCAGCAGCCAGTCGTGCCTGAACGGATCCCACACGTTCCAGAGCAGCGCCAGCGCATCGAGAGCGCGGCGGTCGGCGAAGACGTTCACGTCGCCCGCCGTCGCCGCGGGAACGTTGCGATCGAGCAGTGCATCGAGATAGACTTGCACGTCGGCGCTGCTCCGGAAGAGGAGCGCGATCTCGTCGGGCGGTACGCCGCGCTCGATCTCTTCGTGCACGCTCTGCGCGATGTATCCCGCTTCCTCAACCGGCGTCTTTGCGCGGTGCAGCGCGAGAGCGGCGCTGGGTGCTTGGCCGGCGAGTGCGATCGTGCGGCCGGCGCCGGCGAGCGCAACCTCGGGACGCGCGCCCTTAAAGCGGCTGGTGGCGGCTTTCGCATCGCCGGCAAAGGTGACGTTCTTGAGCGGTGTACCGTAGATCGCGTCGAGCAACGCGCGCTGCGCCGGCGTCGCCTCCTGCATCTCATCGACGAAGACGTGTCCATATCGCGCGCGAACCGCCGATCCGAGGGCCGGCTCATCGCGCAGCCGCTGCAGCGCCGACGCAATCGCATCGCTCGCACAGAGCGCGCTCTCGGCGGCCGTAGCGGCGACGTATCCGGCATAGAGCTTGTGCAAGATCTTGACCAGGTCGATTTCGCGCCGGTATTGCCGCTGCAGTTCCTGTGGCGACACGTCGAGCGAGTCGCGATAGGCATCCTTGGTCGCGGCGATCAAGTCGGCATGCGCGAAGTTCGGCGGCTTGGCATAGAAATCGGTCGCACCGGCGAGCGACTTATCGAGGAAGGTTTGCGGGTCGACCGCGCCGTCGCGCAGTTTGCGAATCAAACGATAGGCGGCATCGAGAAAACGCTCCGGCGAGCGCAGCGCGGCGACCTCGGGATCGAGGCTGGCATTCAGCAACTCGGGCCAGATGAAATCGAAGAGCGGCTCCGCGCAGCGGGCGAACAACCGCCGCGCTTCGATCTCGTCGGAAATTCGAACCGGCGCGCCGGCGGCTTCGTGGACGGCAATCGCCAGCGCGACCAGTTCGCACGGATGGCGCGCAAAGAGAAAATCGGTCCCGATCTCGCGCTCGTAACGCTGCGCGCGCGCCAGCAGCGTGGTGGTCTTCCCCGAACGGCTCGGTCCGGCGATTTCGAGCGATTCTTCGAACCCGGCGTCGATCGCCATCATCGTCCGAAACGCTCGCGCTCGTCATGCGGCCGATCGGCGCACGCATCGCGATACGCGCAGTACGTGCAGGCCGACGGGTCGCTCGTCACCGGGAAATGCTCGAGCGACCCCGCCGTCAATTCGCGGCAGATCTCGACCATGCGGGTGCGAGCGCGTTCCAGCTCGCCGATCGCGATCGTGCCCGTCGGCGCGTCGCTGCGCTTTCCGTTAGGCCCGGCAACGGGAACGACCTCGAGCGCGATCGGCACGACGTCGAGCAGCGAATCCTTGAGCGGGATCAGCGCCAGCCTCGCCACGCGGTCGCCCGCAGCCGTGCGCGCCCAGTAATAAAACGGCAGCTGAAAGTCGGCAAAGCGCCGCACTTGGTCGCGGTATTCGGCGGCGCTGGTCGCGATCGATCCGGTCTTGTAATCGAAGATGCTCACCGCGCCGGTGCGGTCGTCGCGGTCGAGGCGGTCGATGAATCCGACGAACGCGAAACCGTCCAAGTCGAGTTCGACCGGGACCTCGCGCCCGATGACCGTAAACGGACCGCGGGCAGCTTCGGCAAGCAGCCAGTCGACATAGCGCTGCGCGGTGCGCAAGGCTCGCCGCTTTTGCAGCTCGAGTTCCACCGCCGTATCGAACTGCTCGCGAAAGCGCTCGAAGTTCCAGCGGATGTTCTCCGCGATCCGGACCCGCATCGCCGCTTCGTCTTGCGCGTTCGGGCTGGGAAAATCGGCGTGAAAATCTTCGAGCGCGGCGTGAAAGGCGGTGCCGTACGTCGAAGCGGACGACGGCGCGTCTTCGACCGCGGCGCAAACGTAGCGGTAGTACCACTTTCGCGCGCAATCCGCGTATGCGTTGAGCGCCGACGCGGAAAAGTGGGGCTGCCGCGCGCGCACGCCCGAGCGCGGATCGGCGCTTTCCGCGAGGGCCAGCGCAAACTCGCCGCCGCTATCCTCGCTCTCATCGTCGGGCCGCGGTTCGAGGCCGAAGCGTTCGTAGAGGTCGGTTTGCGGGCCGATCGCGCGCACGCGCTCGGCGAACGAGAGCAGCGCATCGCGTTCCGCGCTCGAGACGGCGAGCAATCCCCGCGCTATTGCGTCCAGGAGCGGCGGCACACGCGTCGCCGCGGTTGCGTAGGCGGCGGCGGTATCGTGCGGCACGCCCGAGCACGGCGAGCGCAGCGCCCGGACGAGGGGTGCATCCTCTTCGGTCTCGGCCCACGCACGAAGGTCGGCAACAAAAGCAGCGGCAAGCGAAGCGTCCACAGTCACGATACAGCGTAGCAGTTACAGGTCGTGGACCAGGCGCCCTTGCATGAGGCGTATAAGGGAGAAACCATGCGGCGCATCATCATCGGTATCAGTGGTGCGAGCGGCAGTGCGTACGGCTACATGGCGCTGCAAGCTCTGCGCGCGATCGGCGGCGTCGAGACGCACGTCGTCGTGACCGATGCCGCACGCCGTACGATCGAACTCGAGATGGACATGACGGCCGACGACTTTGAAGCGCTCGCCGACGTCGTCCACCGCGGCGACGATCTCGCCGCCGCCATCTCGAGCGGATCCTTCGTCACCGACGGGATGCTGATCATCCCCTGTTCGATGAAGAGTGCGAGCGCGATCGCGTATTCGATCAACGACAATCTGCTGGTGCGCGCGGCCGACGTTTGCCTCAAGGAGAAGCGCAAGCTGGTGCTGGTCGTGCGCGAGACGCCGCTGCACCTCGGGCATCTGCGCACGCTCGCGCAACTCGCCGAAATCGGGGCCGTCATCCTGCCGCCGATACCCGCGATGTACGCCGCGCCGCAGAGCGTCGACGACATCATCGCCCACACCGTCGGCAAGGCGCTCGATCAGTTCGGCATCACCAACGATTTATTCAAACGCTGGCGCACACCGGGCAAGACCCCCTTGTCATCGTGAGCGTAGCGAACGCACCCCTCTTGTCATCGTGAGCGTAGCGAACGCATCCCTCTTGTCATCCTGAGCGCAGCGAACGAAGTGAGCGAAGTCGAAGGACCCCTACCGAGGGGCTCGGGATGACAAGGACTATGACGAACGTCATCAGCTTACTTAGCCGTTCGATGCTTGCTGGGTCAAAGGAATCAGCGTACTCCGGAAGCACTTCGGTGATTGCAGGAAGGATCGCGGTGCTTTCAAATGTGATTCCCATAGCGGGGCAGGGGTATCGTCGTGAGCGGGGGCGTCGGCTAGGATTCGTTAGCCAATGAGCAAGAATATCTGGGGCGAGAAATACCCGCGCGGCCAATCTCCGATCGAGGTCGCGGCGCGCCATTCACCGTGGTGGTTCTGGATCTCGGGCACTCTCGGGTCCGCCGTCGTCGTTCCGATGCTGCTCTCGCGCTCGGGGCTTCCGGCCTTCGCCTACGTCTGCGCGGGGATTGGCATCATGGCGTTCGCGTACTCCCTCGCCGGGCTGGTCGCCAAGATCGTGCAGCGTCGCGGCTGACCCACTCTTCGGAGGGCCGGTGCATTGCTATGCATCGGCCCTCTCGGAGCTCACCAGCCTCTCCGCTAACGCGACGTCGCTGGCGCGGTCGACGTTGACGCCGGTTTCGGGGTAGGGCGAGACGATCGCGCACACGCTCGCGCCCAAGAGTTGCGAGGCCCGCCGTTCGGCGCTGGCGATCGAAAGCCGGCCGAACGCGAACCGCGCCATGACGTCCCATCCGAACAGCGACGCGAGTTGCAGCGGGTTCTTGCGCGCGGCACCGAGGCGCTCGATGAAGCGCTCGAGCGCCGGGAGCGCGCGCGGTTTGATCGCTATGAGCCCGCCGCCGCAATACGTGCCCTCGCGCAGGCGCGCCCAGGTGTGCGGAACTTCGGGAAAGAGCGCTTCGTGCACCGTCCGCTCGACGCAGCCGTATCCGATGTCGGCATCCACGTCGTACGCGTGTTCGATGAAATCGTCGACGCAATCCGGCGTGAGGATCGGAAGATCGGAAGTGCTGACGAGCACGATCTCGTCCGGCGGTAGAAGTGCCAATCCGTTGCTCAGGCTGATCTGAATCTTCGTGCCGTCGGCGCGTCGTTCGTCGGCGCCGGCGAGTGCGGCATCTGCGTGCACCGCTTGCGGGGCGACGACGATGATGCGGCCGACCAGCGTGCTCGCGCGCAGCGCGCGCAACGTGCGCTCGACCAGCGCGATGCCGCCGATTCGCACGAACGCCTTGTTGATCGCGCCGGGTTGAAGCGCGGCCACCTCGTCGGGACCGCCGCCGGCCAACACGACCGCCGTCGTCCTCACGGCGTGCCCTGAGCTTCTCGAAGTGCGACGCCGCCGCGCCAGGAACGCCCGTGCGCGAACGCGGTCCGCAAGCGAAGATAGTCGGGGCTCAGGTCCAGCCTCGAATCGATCGCGGCGATCTCTTCCGCGCTGCGCGCGAGCGTGAAGACGGCTGAACCGGAACCGGCCAGCAGGGCATTGCGCGCACCGGCTGCGTGCAGCGCTTCGATCGCGCGCGCGACCGGAGGCGTCGACTCGGCGATCGGATCGTGAAAATCGTTCTGAAGAAGGCGTTCGACCGTCTCGAAGTCGTCGCGCTGCAGCGCGCTCACCGCCTCGAGCGATACCGACGCGTTGCGCGGGCGCGACGGCCGGCTCGTGCGGTCGAGCAGCGCATACGCGGCTGCCGTCGAGACCGACGCGGGCGGTTTGACGATCAACACGTGCCACGCCGGCAACGCCCCCACGGCGGTCACGCGCTCGCCTGTGCCTTCGACGAGCGCGCCGGAATCGGTGAGAAAGAACGGCACGTCGGAACCGAGCGAACGTGCCAGGCCGATCCAGTCCCGAGTGTAACGATGCTCGAACGCCCCCGACATGGCCGCGCGCAAGAGCGCTGCCGCATCGCTCGAACCGCCGCCCAAACCGGCCTGCGTGGGAATCACTTTGTGCAACGCGATCGCCGCGCGCGGGAGCGGGTCGAGCGCGCGCGCCGCTTTTACGACGAGGTTATCCTCGCCTTCGAGCGTCGGATCGCTGCAGGTGAACGAGAAGCCGGCGGCGGGCTCGACGCGTAAGTCGTCCGCTAGCTCGAGGGGTACGATAACGCTACGCAGCGCATGGTAGCCGTCGTCTCGACGATCGAGCACTTCCAGCGTCAAATTGATCTTTGCCGGGCAGGCGAAGTTCATCCGCATCAGTTTCCGGCGAAAGGGGCGCCCCCGTCAAGGGCGTAGGAGTCATACGATGGGTCCGAGCTACGACGCGCTGCGAAACGAGTTTTGCGCCTACGTCCTCCCCGAATCGCAGACGCCCTACGGGCTGTTGCTCGGGAATTACAAGTCCTTCGCGCAATCGACCGCAAAGGGCGGCGTGCGCGGACTTTGGGACGCCGACTCGGACAAAATCGTCTTTGGGACGCATCACATCGTGTATCGCATCGGCGGCAGCGCGCAGACGCTCCCCCCTCACCAGATCGAGCGCGAAATCACCTTCTTGCCCTACGCCCAAATCGGCGAGTTTACGCTGGAACACCGCGTGCACGTCACCGAGGCATTTTACGTGCCGTTCGGCGAGGCATTCGATCGCGCGGTTTCGTTCGTCGTCGACGTCACGCTCTACAACCCGGGCGCGGCGCCGATCGACGTTTCCGTATTCCCTTCGGCGATGCTCGTCGGCCAGCGCTTTTACGGTGAGCCCGAAAGCGAAATGACCGCGTGGGCGCAAGGCCGTTTCATCTGTTCGAGAAACAACGAGAACGGCGCTACGCGTTGGTGGGGCGGTTCGCGCGAGCCGCGCGCGGCGGAACTTTCGTTGCGCGAGCAGGTCTTGGTGGAGAACATCCGGCGCGGTTCGCTGTTGCCCGAAGGCATTCCGGACTTCGGCCGCACCGCGGCCGAAACGTCCACGATCACCGGCCGCCGCATTTTCGGGGCGTTCGAATACTCGATAGCGATCGCACCCGGGGCCCGTGAATCGCTGCGCTTGGCCGTCGTCTTTCATAAAGACGGCACCGAACGCAGCCTGCCGGTGCTCGAGCGACTGCTGGCCGACCAGCGAGCGCTGCACGATACCCAGCGCTACTTCGCGCGCCGGCTCGCCGACGCGCGCTTCATGACGCCCTCCCCGACGATCAGCCGCGGCGTCGCCTGGGCCAAAGCCAACATGATTCGCATCGTCAAGGAGTATCCGCAAGGTTGGGGATCGACCAATTCACCGCCCTCCGACATCCTCGTGTCGCGCGACACGTCGTGGTTCGTGCACGGCTTCGATTATTTTTGGCCGCAGTTCAGCCGCGACGCGCTCGAGGTCTTCAACCGCAGCGTCGAAGAGTCGGGTTTGATGATCGAGTACGTGCGCGGCGTCAACGGGTACACGACGGCTTACGATCTGAACATCAACGACGATACGCCGCTGCACCTGGTCGCCATGCTGCACTACTACAACGCCACCCTCGACGACGGCTGGGTTCGCGAGAAGCTGCAGCTGATCGTCAAGCTGGCCGACTACATGATTTCGCAGCGCGACGATCAAGGGTTGATCTTTTGCCGAGCCAAGGGCGTTGACATGTACGGCATCTCGTCGTGGCGCAACATCATTCCCTATTACACGCTCGACGGCGCGGTGACCGAGATCAACGCCGAGGGCGTCTTCGCCCTCGAAGCGGCGGCGATGATGTGTGCCGTGGCCGGCGATTGGGCAAACTGGGAGAAATACGCCAACGAAGCACAGGCGCTGCGCGGCGCGATGATGGATTTTCTGTTCAACGACGACACCGGAGCCTTCGTGCTCAACTACGATCAGGATCGCAATTATCAGGACAGCTTTACGGCCGACGAAATCTTTCCGGTGCTCTTCGGCGTCGCCGACGTCGATCAGCGGCGTTCGATTCTGCGCCGCTTGCTCGAAGCCGACTTCATTACGCCGGTAGGGTTGCGCACGATTTCGACCGCCGATGCGTGGTACTTCCCGTCATACGGATTCGGGTTGCTCGGCGGCATCTGGCCCGACCTCACGCTGTGGTTCGCCGTCGCACTCGCGCGCGACGGCTTCGTCGACGAATGCGTGCATTTCTTGGACGTCATCTATGGGTCGATGGAAGTCGGCAGCTCGCGAAACACCGTGCCCGGTGAGTTCGCGGAGTGGTTCGATGGCGGCTCGCTCGCGAATCGAGGCATGTACCTCTCGCCGTGGACCGGGGCCAAATATCTCTGGGCCGTGGCCGAGACGATCGGGGGGCTCGACGGTTACCGCACCAGCGGCCGGCCGCACCTCGCGCCGCTGCGTCCCGAGGGCTGGCAGTGGATCGCGGCCGCGCGCGTGCACTGGGGCGGAAAGCGCTGTAGTTACGTGATCGACTTGCTGCACGATCGCATCTACGGCGACATGCCCGAGCTTTCGGCCGAAGAGCCGTTCACGTGCATCTTTGCCGGCCGCGACGTGAGCGACGAGGTGACGATCTCACCGGTCGAGATCGGTGCGATCGCGTTCGAAGACGAGCGGGGAGCGGTGCGCATCTTCGTCTGCAACATGATGGACCGTTCGCGTCCCGCGCTGGTCGAATTCCGCGGACACACCGTCCGCGTGCAGATGGAAGCCGGCGAATTGCGCGAGGTGCAGTTGATCGGCCGTCCGACCGAGCGTAAGGCGCGTGCCGCCAAGCTCGACGTGGTGCCCGCGTGATCGATCCATCGAAGCGCTTCGTGACGGCTCTGCTGGCGGCGGGGGTGGCGGTTCTATTGACTGCGATTTTGATCGGCGAGCATATGGGCGATCGCGTATTGGTCGACGCGGTCGACACCGACAGCACCGCGACCACCCCGCTGATCACGCCGCTGCCCGAACCCTCCAGCAGCGGTCCGTACGGTCCAGGTTGGAAGAATTCGCAGACGCTGGCGGCCGCGCCCGATCCCGGATTCCCGGATCCGCGGGTGCCGCCCAAGCCCTTACCGACCGCGGCCACGCCCTCCCCCAAGCCTTCACCCGCCTCGACGTGGACGCCCAATCCGAATCTCCCGATCTGGGATCAGACCCCGCCGCCGAGCCCCGGAGCGTCGCCGACCACCTTCTCGCAGGAGTCGACGCAAGGCAGCCCCAGCCCGCAGGTCGCCGTTACGCCGCGCTAGGCTGCAAATTGTAACTAATGTCTCCGTTGGTTTGTCTTGCTACGATAGAGACATGGATGAGAAGGCTACCGGAACCGTAACCGTCAAGCGCGGGCTTGCCCAGATGCTCAAAGGCGGCGTCATCATGGACGTCGTCACCCCCGAACAGGCCGTCATCGCCCAGGAGGCCGGGGCGGTCGCCGTGATGGCGCTCGAGCGCATCCCGGCCGACATCCGCGCGGCGGGCGGCGTTGCCCGCATGAGCGCGATCGAATTGATTCAAGGCATCATGGACGCGGTTACGATTCCCGTGATGGCCAAGGTGCGGATCGGGCATTTCGCCGAGGCCCAAGTGCTGCAGGCGATCGGCGTCGATTACATCGACGAGTCCGAAGTGCTGACGCCGGCCGACGATCTGTACCACGTCGACAAGCACGCGTTCACCACGCCGTTCGTGTGCGGTGCGCGCGATTTGGGCGAAGCGTTGCGCCGGATCACCGAGGGCGCGGCGATGATCCGCAGCAAGGGCGAAGCGGGCAGCGGCAACATCGTCGAAGCCGTCCGTCACATCCGAGCGATCAAAGACGCCATCGCCCAGCTCTCGGTCTCTCCCAAAGAAGAACTGGTCGCGCGAGCGCGCGATCTCGGCGCGAGCTATGAATTGGTGCGTGACGTCGCGCAAGCGGGCACGCTGCCGGTCGTTCTCTTCTGCGCCGGAGGCGTTTCGACGCCGGCCGACGCGGCGCTGATGATGCAGCTCGGCGCCGAAGGCATTTTCGTCGGCAGCGGCATCTTCAAGTCGAACGATCCGAAGAAGTTCGCGCGCGCGATCGTCGACGCGACCACGCATTTCAACGACCCGAAGGTCGTTGCCGAGGCGTGCCGCTCACTCGGTACCGCCGACGCGATGGCCGGGCTCGACGTGCGCAAACTCGACGAAAGCGAGCTGCTCGCGACGCGTGGAAACTAACACCCCGGTGATCGGCGTGCTCGCGCTGCAGGGCGACGTCGTCGAGCACGTCGCCGCGCTCGAACGCGCGGGTGCGCATGCGATCGAGGTAAAAACGCCGGAACAGCTTGCGCGCGCGCAAGGGCTCGTGATCCCCGGGGGCGAGTCGACGACGGTGATGAAGCTGCTCGACCGCTTTGGTCTGGCCGCACCGATCGTCGATCGCACGCGCGCCGGCATGCCGTTGTGGGGAACGTGCATGGGTATGATCGTTACCGCGCACGACGTCGCCGGATTGCAGCAACCCACGCTCGACCTCATCGACATTACCGTACGCCGCAACGCGTTCGGACGACAGAACGAATCGGCCGAGATCGAGCTCCCGATCCCGGTGCTCGGACCCGCACCCTTTCCGGCAATCTTCATTCGCGCGCCGTGGATCGAGCGCGTCGGCCCGGGCGTTGAACTGCTTGCCTCGCGCGACGGTCACGGCGTAATGGTTCGCGAGGGCAACGTTCTGGGAACCTCGTTCCATCCCGAGCTCAGCGGCGATCCGCGGGTCCACGCGTATTTCCTGAAAATGGTCGGCGACGCGCGCGCGGCAGAAAAAACGGTAGGGAAGGCTTCCTCGGCCGCGTAACTCTGGCACCGATGAGTTCGCACGCGGAAGCATCCGACGAACACTTGGCCGGATTCCAAGGGCAGATCCCGCCGCTCGAGCCGCTGCTCACGGAAGTGATCACGACGCTCACGCTGGCGGCGCACGCCTATCTTGCGGACACCGATGGGAAGGAACCGGATTTTCGCTCGGCCGAAGCCTCGATCGACGTCGCCAGCGTCGCCTTCGACCGCGTCAAAGAAAGGTTGCGGCCCGACGAGAGGTTAGCAATAACGCAGATGCTGACCGAAACTCGACTGACGTTCGTAAGAAGGCGAGGCATGTAAATGCCTCGCTTTCATGCATCCGAACGCCTCTCGTGTCGCTGCCGGAGACTTCCGTAGTGAGCGACGTGCTCGTCTTGAATTTTACGTACGAAGCGCTGAACATCACCAGCTTCCAGCGCGCGGTGAAGTTGATTTTCGCGGGCAAAGCCGAGATCGTGCATGACCGCGACCGCGTGCTTGCATCGACGCGCTACGAAATGCGCATGCCCTCGATCATCCGGATGCTCTACTACATCCGGCGCCCGATGCAAAAAGTCGCGCTGACGAAGAAGAACGTGCTGATTCGCGACGACCACACATGTCAGTACTGCGGATCGCGGGGCGAGAAGTTGATGACGGTCGACCACGTCGTGCCGCGCAGCCGCGGCGGCCCCTCGACGTGGGAGAATCTGGTTTGCGCGTGCATGCGCTGCAACAACCGTAAGAACAACCGCACGCCCGACGAGGCGAACTTGAAGCTGAGGCGCAAGCCGCGTCAGCCCAAGTACATCCCGTGGATTCAGATCAAACGCAACACGCTCCCGGGCGAGTGGGGTAAGTTCTTGTTCCTCTACAACGTTTCGATCGACGAACGCGTCGAGTGAAGGGTTTCGAGCAGCGCACGCTGCCCGGGGCCGACGGTGTCTCGATCAACGCGGTGGTCGGCGGCAGCGGGCCGCCGCTTCTGCTGTTGCACGGCTATCCGCAAACGCACGTCATGTGGCACAAGGTAGCCCCGGTGTTGGCGCGCCGGTTTACGGTCGTCGCAACGGACTTGCGCGGATACGGCGACAGCGGCAAGCCGCCGACCGACGCGGACCATGCGCCCTACTCCAAGCGCGCGATGGGTGCCGACCAGCTCGCCGTCATGCGATCGCTCGGGTTCGATTGCTTTTTTCTCGCCGGCCACGATCGCGGCGGTCGCGTCGCGCATCGTCTGGCGCTCGACCACCCGGACGCGATCTCGCGCCTCGCGGTCCTCGATATCGCTCCGACCCGCGAGATGTATCGCGGAACGACGATGAGCTTTGCCTACGCCTATTATCACTGGTTCTTTCTCACGCAGCCGTACGATCTGCCCGAACGGCTGATCGGCGCGGACCCGGAATATTACATACGCCGGAAGCTCACCGGTTGGTCGGCCGGCGGCGACGTTTCCCGCATCTTCACGCCCGAAGCGCTCGAGGAATACATCCGCTGTTTCAACGATCCGGACGTGGTGCATGCCTCCTGCGAGGATTATCGCGCGTCGATTGCGATCGATATCGCTCACGACGATGCCGACGGCGGACGCAAACTCGAACCACCGCTGTTGTGTCTGTGGGGTGCGCGCGGGGTCGTCGAGCGATTGTTCGACGTTCTCGCACTGTGGCGCTCGCGCGCCGAGACGGTGACCGGAGCCGCGCTTTCGAGCGGACATTATCTGGCGGAAGAGGTGCCGGCCGAAACGGCCGACGCGCTCGTCGCGTTCTTCGGCGATCAGCTCCCGTAGGCGGGTGCGAGCGCCCGCAACGCCAGCGCACCGCAGAACGTGCGGTTCCACGCGCGCTCGATGCGCTCGCGCGTCGGTTTCTCGACGACGGCGCCGACGCACCCGTCGGGACGCACGATGAGCACAACCGGTGGTTTGACGTGCCATCGCTTCGGCGGAACCTCGATGCGCAGATGCGGAAGATCGAGTTGCAAATCGCCGGCGAGAAGCAAGATTGGTTCGCCGGCCCGTCGTGCGTTGACGCGCGAACCGTCCGCCAGCCGCAAGTCGTCGATGCGGCGTCCAGCCAGCGGGTGGCGGCTGTCGACGATCGGCGAGTTCGTGTAGCGGCCGCTGAGCATGCCGATGCCGCGGCAAAGTTTGCGCTGCATGCCCGGCCCCCGCACCGCACGCGAGAACGCGCGCACGATGAACTGGCGTGCGCGCGAGGGAAACGAGATGCCGACGCGTGTCAAACGATCGGTGAGGCGTTCGACGGTGTCGGTGATGATCTCGCGCCGCTCGAGATCGTAACTCTTCAAGAGCGCGTCCGCGTGGCGCTCGTCGCGCACGGCGCAGGCGAGCTTCCACGCCAAGTTGGCGGCGTCTTGAATGCCGGCGTTCATTCCTTGACCGCCGGCGGGGCTGTTGAGGTGCGCGGCGTCACCGGCCAGCACGACCCGTCCCACGACGAAACGCTGTGCCTGGCGACGATGAATCTTGAACAAACTGCTCCATTCGGTTCGCACCGGCGCTTCGCCGAAGAGTTCGTGCAGCCGTTTCGCGTGCGCGGCCGGCGCGAGCGCGGCGTCATCGCCGATCTCCTTCGGAATCGACGCGATCACGCGCCACAGGCGTTCGCCGAAACGAATCGCGAGGCGGGCGCTCGGTAAATCGAAACGCACTCGCGCCGAGACGGCTTCGGCGAATTCGGCATCTACGGTTTCGTCGCTTAGAACGACGCGCGTATCGTAGGTCGTTCCTTGCAGCGTCAGGCCGATCGCATGCCGCACGACGCCGTGTGCGCCGTCGCAACCGACGACGAACGATGCCCGCAGCACGCTCGCGCCGGAGGACGTCTCGACCGGCACGTCGACGGCGTTGGGCCGCGCAACCACGCCGCTGACGTTGATCCCGGTGCGCAGCTCGCACAACGGGTGAGCGCGAACCAGGCTGCGCAGGATCGCTTCGGTTTGACTTTGCGGCAGCATCAGCGCGCCCGGATCGTCGAAGACGTCGTTGACGGCGGAGAAGTCGATCGTCGCGACCGTACCCTCGGTGCGCGCATTCACCGCGCGAAGCACGCGCGCGAACCTTCCCGCCTCGCGCAGCGCCGCGTAGGCTCCCCAGTCGCGCAGGATCTCCTGCGTGCGGGGCCAGATCACGGCGGCGCGCGATTCCTTTACCGGCTCCGCGTTGCGCTCGAGGACGATCGAACGCGCGCCGTAGCGCGCGAGACCAAGCGCGAGGGAAAGGCCGACCGGCCCTCCACCAACGATGATTACCGGTGCGTCCACGCGAAGCTCGTGCGGTCCATGATTCAAGCGCTCTCCCGCCTCTGGCTTCCGTTCACTCAGATGCAGTCCTTCGACGCGAGCGCGCGCACGTTTGTTCGCGGGCAGGGCACGAGCCTGATCGATGCGCGCGGCCGGCGGGTCTTCGACGCGGTCAGTTCGATCTGGACGGTCGTGCACGGCCACTGTCATCCGGCGATCGTCGATGCGATTGCGCTTCAGGCCGCGACACTCGACCACGCGACGACCCTGGGCGCGACCAATCCGGTCGCCGAGGCGCTCGCGCAGATGTTGTGTGAGCTATGCGATAGCGACTACGCGTTCTTCGGAAGCGACGGCGCCAGCGCGGTCGAGGCGGCGATCAAGATGGCGCTGCAGTATTGGCAAAACGCGGGGGAGCCGCAGCGCACGCGGTTCGTGCGTCTGGTCGACGCGTATCACGGCGACACCTCGGGAGCGATGAGCCTCTCCGACATTGCGGTGTTCAAGTCGCACTTCGGCGCGATCAGCTTCGAAACGCGTCCCTACCGGCAGGCCGAGGATCTCGAGGCCGGCGACGTCGCCGCGGTGATCGTCGAACCGATCGTGCAGGCGGCGGCTGGAATGCGGTTGGTGCCGCCCGAGCAGTACGAACCGCTCAAAACGTGTACGCCGCTGGTCATCGTCGACGAGATCGCTACCGGATTCGGCCGCACCGGAACGATGTTCGCCTACGAACAACTCGATCTGCGCCCCGATCTTATTTGCCTGGGCAAAGGAATCACCGGCGGGGCGATGGCGCTCTCCGCCGTGCTCGCGCGCGAACGCATTTTTCGAGCGTTTCTCGGCGCGCCCGACGAGCGCAAACAGTTCTTCCACGGCCATTCGTATGCGGGCAATCCGATCGCGTGTGCAGCGGCACTCGCATCGCTCGAACTGTTCTCCCGCGAGTCGACGTTCGAGCGGGCCGGCAGCATCGAGCGAACGGCGCGCGAACGCGCCGCGGTGCTGAGCGAGCATCCGGCGATCCGCGAGATTCGTCAAGCGGGAACGATGCTGGGCATCGAATTGTCCGACGCCACGCGTGCGTGGCCGGTCGCGAGCGCACTCTACGATCTCGGCCACTTCACGCGCCCGATCGGCGCGGTCGTGCAACTGGTGCCGCCGCTCTCCTCGAAAGACGAAGAGATTCACGACTTCTTCGACGCGTTTGTCGTCGCGCTGGACATCGCGTGAGCTATCTCGACCGCGTCGCCGCGCTGCTCGAGGAGATTCGTTCGCAAGGCCGGCACCGTGAGGTGCGCAGCGGTCCGCCGGGCGGCATGCTCGATTTCTCGTCCAACGACTATCTTGGACTGGCGACCGATTCGCGTCTGGTCGAAGCGCTCCGGCGCGCGCGGCGCGTCGGTTCGGGCGGCGCGCGCCTCCTCGGCGGAGCGCAGCGCGAGCACACGCTGCTCGAAGACGAGCTTGCACGATGGCTCGGCCGCGAGCGCGTGCTGCTCTTCTCGTCCGGGTATCACGCCGCGCTCGGCGCGATCGCGGTCCTCGCGCAAACGGTGAATTGCATCTACTCCGATCGCCTCAATCACGCTTCGCTGATCGACGGCATCCGCAGTGCGCGCAGCGACCGCGTCGTCTACGAGCACGGCGAACTGCCGCCGCGCGCGCAGCGCCGCCGTCCGGCGCTCATCGTTACGGAATCGATTTTCGGCATGGACGGCGACGCGGTCGATCTCGACCGTACCTTCGCGGATCTGAACGAAGACGACGTCTTGCTGGTCGACGAGGCGCACGCGCTCGGTGTTACCGGCGTGCAAGGCACAGGCTGCGCTCGGCGGCTGGCCGATCCGCGCGTGGTCGTGCTGGGGACGCTCTCAAAGGCCTTCGGCGCGCACGGCGGCTTCGTCGCCGGACCGGCCGCGTTGATCGATTTGCTCGTCAACACCGCGCGAACGTTCATCTTCGATACGGCCTTGCCGCCCGCGATCGCTCTTGCCGCGCGCATCGCGCTCGTCTTGATTCGTGACGATGAATCCGCGCGCTCCCGCCTGCGCGAAAACGTCCGCCGCCTCCGCGCCGGATTACGCTCGCTCGGGTTTGCGGCCGGAGACGATCCGTCCCCGATCGTACCGGTCGTGCTCGGAAGCGAGGCGCGAGCGGTAGAAATCGCGCGCCTGCTCGAAACCAACAACATCTACGCACCGGCGATCCGGCCGCCCACGATTCCGCCCGGGACCTCGCGGCTGCGGCTTTCGGTGCGTGCCAACCATCAGCTCGAACACATGGATGTGTTCGTACAAGGCCTCGCGGAATGCATCGTTACTTCGTGACCGGTACCGACACCGACGTCGGAAAGACGCGCGTGACCGCGGCGCTTGCGCTCGCGCTCAAGAATCACGGCGTGACGCCGACGATCGTGAAGTTGGTGCAGACCGGGCTTCCGCCCGGCATGCCGGGCGATTCCGCGCGCGCGGGCAAACTCGCCGGCGTGCGTTCGGTCGAGCTCGCGCGGTTCGAAAAGGCGGCCGACCCGTGGTCGGCGGCGCTGGCCTACGGGCTGCCGGAAGTGCACGCGCGAGAGCTGGTCGACGCGATCGTGCACATCGAGAACGGGGTGGTAGCCGAGGGCGCGGGCGGGTTGATGGTTCCGCTCAACGCGCGCGAGCAGATGGGGAACGTCGCGGTGCTCGGCGGTTTCGACACCATTCTGGTCATCGGTCTCAAGCTCGGCTGCGTGAATCACGCGCTGCTCACGATCACGCAGTGCCAGCAGGCGCACATCCGCCTAGCCGGCGCGGTGCTGGTCGAGCGTTGGGGCCCGACCGAGGGGAGTTATCGCGACGACGTCGCGCGCACGCTGCAGGGAAAGGTCGAGATTCTTGGCATTCTGCCGTTTGACGAAGACGAGGCGAATTCGGTGAAGACGGGTTCGCAAATCTTCGGCTCGCTGTTCAACTGAGGAATTTCTTGCTTGCACCCGACGATTGACGCGACGCGCCGGCGCACGCTCGATGAAAAGCTCCCCGCCGATCGCGCGCTGCTCGAAGCGCTCGCGTCGCTGCCGGACGAGGACCTTCCCGATCTGCTGGCGCTTGCCGACGAGGTGCGGGCCGCGCACTGCGGCAACGCGATCGCGGTCGAAGTGCTCTACAACGCGAAGAAGGGCGGCTGCTCGGAAGACTGCCATTTCTGCTCGCAGAGCGCGCGTTTTGCCGGCGAAGTCGAAGCCGAGCCGCTCTCCAGCGTCCAGGGATTCGTCGACGCGGCGCGCGAGGCACATCTGCGCGGAGCCGGCGAGTTCTGCATCGTCGTCGCGGTGCGTGGGCCCTCGGCGCGTTTGCTCGAGCGCGTCTGCGAAGCCGTGAAGATCATCAAGGCGCAGCTTCCGCTCAAAGTGGCGGTGTCGCTCGGCATCTTGAGCGCGGAGCAGGTCGCGCAGCTGGTTGCGGCCGGCGTCGACAAGGTCAATCACAATCTCGAAACCTCGCGGCGCTACTTCCCGCGTGTCTGCACCACGCACACCTTCGACGAGCGGGTGGAGACGTTGCGGCTCGTGCGCGAAGCCGGTCTCGAAGTTTGCTGCGGCGGTATCATCGGCATGGGCGAGACGGTCGAAGACCGGGTCGATTTCTTGTGCACGTTGGCAACGCTCGCGCCCGAAGAGGTCCCGATAAACTTTCTCAACCCGCGCCCGGGCACGCCGTTTCAAGATCGGTCGCTGGTGGAACCGGTCGAGGCGCTGCGCTTCGTCGCGATGGCGCGGCTGGCGCTGCCCAACGCGTTGGTTCGCTTTGCCGGCGGGCGTGAGATCACGCTGCAAGGGCTGCAGGACCTCGGCATGCGCAGCGGCGCGAGCGGCATCGTGCTCGGAAACTACTTGACGACCAGCGGCCGCAGCGATCAAGATGACTTCGCGATGCTTGACCGCCTCGGCTTCGAAGTGATGGCCTAGCACGCTTGGACCAGGAGCGCACCCCGTATTTTCAAGCGCTGCTCGAGTATGTCGACTCGGGCGTGCTGCCGTTCCACACGCCCGGGCACATGCAGGGCCGCGGTGCCGACCGCGCGTTCCGCGAGTTCGTCGGCGATAACATCCTCGCTATCGACCTTACGCCGATGCCGGGCATCGACGATCTCTTGCAGCCGACCGAGTCGATCAAGGAAGCGCAGGAGCTCGCCGCCGAGGCGTACGGCGCCGATCACACGTTCTTCTTGATCAACGGTTCGACCAGCGGCAATCAATGCATGATGATGACCGCGTTGAACCCGGGCGAGAAGATCGCCGTGCCGCGCAACTCGCACAAGTCGATGCTCGGCGGCCTGGTGATGAGCGGCGCGCATCCGATCTACATGCGTCCGGCAGTCGATCAGGACATGCACATGGATAACGCGGTGACGCCGCAAACGGTCGAGCGCACGATTGAGGAGCATCCCGATCTCAAAGCGGTCTACCTCGTCTCGCCCACCTACTATGGCGTCGCCGCCGACTTGGCCGCGATCGAACGCATCACCCACAAAGCCGGCAAACTGCTGTTGGTCGACGAAGCCTGGGGTCCGCATTTCCACTTTCATCCGGCGCTGCCGCTTTCGGCCACGCAAGCGCGGGCGGATCTTTCGATCAACTCGACCCACAAGATGCTCTCGGCCTTTTCGCAGTGCGCGATGCTGCACCAGATCGGCGACCGCGTGCGGCTGGATCGACTCAAGGCCGTGCTCAAGATGTTTCTCTCGACCTCGCCCAATCTGCCGATGGTCGCCTCACTCGACGTGGCGCGGATGCAAATGGCGACCCAAGGCGCCGCGCTGCTCTCACGCACGATCGAACTCGCGCACGAAACGCGCAGCCGGCTCAATCAGATCGACGGAGTCTACTCTTTCGGCGAAGAAATTCAAGGACGTGAAGGCGTCTTCGATCTCGACCCGACGAAGATTACCGTGCGCGTCACCGACTTGGGATACACGGGATACGAAGCGTCGGAGATCCTGCGGCGCCGGTATAACATCCAAGTCGAACTGGCCGATCTCTTCAACGTCGTCGCGCTTTTCACGATCGGAACGACATCCGAAGCCGCGGATCGCTTCGTCAACGCGTTTGCGGAGATGGCGCGCGACGATCGTCCCCTCGACATGTACGCACCCTCGGGCATTCTCGAGCAGCGTCTCCGGCGCGAAACCTACCGGCTCCCGGAGATTCCGCCGATGCGCATGCTCCCGCGCGATGCGTTCTTGGCCGATACGGAGTTCGTCGACTTTCGCAAGTCGGCCGGGCGTATTTGCGCCGAGACGATCTCGCCCTATCCGCCCGGTATCCCGGTGATCGCGCCGGGCGAAGAGATCACCGCGGATCTAATCGACTACCTTCGTCTGGAGCTCAAAGCCGGCGTGCGCGTTCAAGGACCGCACGACGATCGGCTGCGCAAAATCCGGGTTGTCCGCCACCCTTAGGGAAGCTCTGAAGAAGTCCATGCACCGATCGTTATGGCCCCGATGGCCACAGATCCGAGGAGTCGGCGAGGGAGCATAGCCAGGGTGTTCTGTGACCGAGCCGACGACGATGGAGATGCGCCATCGCGGCCATAACCCTTCGGGCAAGGGCATTTTCCGGTGCGGGTCTTCGTTGCATCCTCGGTCACAGAGCGCGTTGCTATGCTCCCTCGGATGCGCCTCGATTCGCACCGGAAAATGCTCCTTGCGATCGGTACAGCGACTTCTTCAGAGCTTCCCTAGTGCTTGGCCCGGCAGCCGGCCCAAGATATGGGCAGGGCGCTCCGCCGGTTGTGGGTAACTATCCACAAGAATCCGCAGGACGCGGATGTCTCACCCCTTGGAAGCGAGGATAGGCGTTGGCCGTCAAAGCGCAGTCCGTTTCCCCGAGCTGGGAACTCTCACAACTCCTCGACATCTTCCCGCTCCCGATCCGACAGTCGCTCGTACGTCTCCCAAATCTCGAAGACATCATCGAAGTCGTGCTCGATCTGGGCCGTCCGCCCGAGGCGCGATTTGCGGATGACTTTCGTTATCTCTCCGAGACGCCGGTCAGCAACGAGGACATCGCGCACGTGTGCTCGCGCATCTCCGCGTTCGGCGCAGACAATCGCGCCGGTATCGAGCAGACGCTGCATCGCATCAGTGCGATTCGTAATCGTCAAGGCAAGATCGTCGGGCTGACCTGCCGCGTCGGACGTGCGGTTTACGGCACGATCGATATTCTTCTCGACGTGCTGCGCAGCGGCAAGTCGATTTGCTTGCTCGGGCGGCCCGGCGTCGGCAAGACGACGATGTTGCGCGAGTGCGCGCGCATTCTCTCCGAAGACCGCAAACGCGTGGTGATCGTCGATACCTCGAACGAGATCGCCGGCGACTCGGATATTCCGCATCCCGGCATCGGGCTCGCGCGCCGCATGCAAGTCGCCAATCCGGCGCTGCAACACGCGGTGATGATCGAAGCGGTAGAAAACCACATGCCCGAAGTGATCGTGATCGACGAGATCGGCACCGAGGCCGAGGCGGGCGCGGCACGCACGATCGCCGAACGCGGCGTCACGCTGATCGGAACGGCGCACGGTCAGACGCTCGAAAACCTGTTGATGAATCCGACGCTCTCGGATTTGCTCGGCGGCATCACCGCGGTGACGCTATCCGACGAAGAAGCCCGCCGGCGCGGGACGCGCAAGACCGTGCTCGAGCGCAAGGCGCCGCCTACGTTCGATCTGCTGGTCGAGATCCAAGAGCGCGACCGGCTCGCGATTCACAAGAACGTGGCGGAGGTCGTCGACGCACTGCTGCGCGGTTATCAGCCGCAACCCGAGATTCGTCAGCGGACCGCGAGCGGCGACGTGGCAATCGTGCAAGAGGCGGATACCGAGTCGATGCCGCAGCTCGGTGAGAATCTGGATCACCATCATCACGACCCCCACGACGAAGTGACCGACAAGCCGCTCTCGATCTTTCCCTACGGCGTTTCGCGCAACAAAATCGAGCGGGCCGTGCACAATCTGCGCATCAACGCCGCGATCGCGCGCAGCTGGGACGATGCGGACGTGGTTTTGACGCTGAAAACCCTCGAACGCAAGGGCCAGCCGAAGCTCAAGCAGATCGCCTCCGACAACGTGCCGATCTACGCGATCAAAACGAATACGACCACGCAGATCCAAAGTGCGCTGCGCGACGTGTTCAACCTGGGCTCGATCGACCATGAGGAGATCGCGCTGCGCGAGGCCGAGGAAGCCGTCTACCAGGTGCTGTTGACCAATCAGGCGATCGAACTTTCGCCCCAAACGTCGTACGTCCGCCGTATGCAGCATCAGCTGGCGGAGAAGTATCGCCTGCAGTCGCGCAGCACCGGCCTCGAACCCAACCGGCGCGTCCGCATATTTAAAGTCGATATGTAGCTATAAGAGGGTGATCTCGCCGTCTTCGGCTACGAGAAACCGTGTGTCGAACGCGAGCATCTCCTCGCCGCGCTTGACGCGGCTGTGGACGTTGAAGCGGTGCGCCGGTTTCATGCCTCCGGTTCGCTTGACCATTCCCCCGTAGAAGAGCTTGAGCAACGGCGTCTGGCCGGACTTGGGCGCTTCGAGTTTGTTCTGCGAAACCAGCATGTTGACGATTTTTTGCTGCAAGACCATCGGCAGAAGACGGTATGCGTCGTCGACCTTCTCGGTCGGCTCCTGATTTTGCATCCTGCGGCGATCGCCTTCGGGCTCGTCGTTGACGTAGCGGACGATCGCGTCCCAGTCGTCGGCGGCGATTCCGACGAACTCGCACATATAGCGATGCCACATCGAACCCTGATGCGCAACTTCGTCGTTGCGAACGCACTTGACGCGCAGGGGAATATTGTTGTCGCGAACGCGTGCAACGATACTGAACTCCGGCGCGTCGACCGGTTCTTGCAGAATGAACATTGCGCCGTTGGGCGAGATTTCGAGCCCGACGCCAGATTTGAGCATGTTGGGGTCGTTCGGATTGGGCTGATACCACATGTGAAACGCACCGGTGCGCCGCTTGTACTGGCGGCGGTCGCCTGCGCGTCCGAGAAACCACTCGACGATGTCGCCGAACATTGAGCCGGGAGATGACATACAAAGCCGCTCCGTCGAATATCGGCCGGTGACTTTCATCACGGTCGAAGGCATTGAAGGCTGCGGCAAGAGTACACTCGTTGCCGGCCTCTCTGAACGTTTACGCGCTCGGGGCAGGGAAATCATCGTGACCCGTGAGCCGGGGGGGACGCCGGCCGGGGACGCGATCCGCCGGATCTTCCTCGAGCCCGATCTGGCGATCGCGCCGCTGACCGAGGCGTTGCTCATCAACGCCGCGCGGGCGGAGCATGTGGTCGAGCTGATCGGACCGGCGCTGCGCGGCGGCGCGATCGTCCTGTGCGACCGCTTCGTCGATTCGACCCTGGCCTATCAGGGGTATGGCCGAGGCATCGACCTGACGTTTCTTCGCGGACTGTGCGAGGCGGCGGCCGCGGAGCTGGTGCCGGATTTGACCTTCGTGCTCGACGTCCCGGTCGCGATCTCGCGCGAGCGCACGGCGTTGCGCAACGGCATCGGATGCGACCGGATGGAAGGTGAAGACGAAGCGTTTTTCGAGCGCGTGCGCTCCGGCTACCTCGAGCTGGCTCGCGGCCAGGCGCGCTACCGCGTCCTCGACGCGACCAAGGCGCCCGAGGAACTCGCCGCCCAAGCGCTGGCTGCGATCGACGGCGTCCTGGTATGAGCGCGCTCCAGTTCGACGTCGTCGGAGCCGAGGGGCCGAAGACCTATTTCGGGCGGCTCCACCCCGACCAGCTCGCGCACGCCTATCTGTTTTCGGGCCCGCCGGGCGTCGGGAAAAAGACCTTTGCACGGCGGCTCGCACAGTCGCTCCTCTGCCTTGCGCCCAAGGACGGCGTTCTCGGCTACGACGGGACCTGCGCCTCCTGCCGGCTCTTTGCCGGCGCGGCCGTGCGCCATCCGGATTTCCTGGAGCACGTCGGCATTTTGAAGATCGGCGACGCCGATGCGGCGATGGGTTTTTACGAAGGGGAAGACCTTACTGCGCGCGACCTGGTCCGTCAGCTCTCGATGCAGTCCTATAGCGGCGGCCTTCGCGTCTTGTTGCTCGGCGATATCGACTTTGCCACGCATCACGCGGCGAACGCCCTGCTGAAGTTTTTCGAGGAGCCGCCCCGCGGTGTCGTGCTGATTCTCACCTCCGCCACGGCCGGGCGTTTGCTGCCGACGATCCGTTCGCGCCTCATCGAGCTGCGTTTTGCGCCGCTCGCGCAAGCGCAGGTGCGCGCGATCTTGCAGCGCATGGGCTACAGCGAGGAACGCGCCGCGCTCGGTGCATCGCTCGGCAGCGGCAGCGTGACGCGCGCCACTGCCGCACTCGGCGATGAAGAGGAGACGCTGCGCGCGCAGGTCGCGGATTGGTTCTTTCGCGTCGCACGCGGCGAGAGTCCGCAAGAAGGATGGGCGACGCGCGAAACGCTCGACGAGGGGTTGGACGTGATCAAATCGCTGGTCCGCGATTGGACGGCGCTCGCGACCGCCGGCGATCGTGCGCCCGTGATCTGCATCGACTACGTCGACTCGCTGCGCGGGCTGAGCTCGCTCGCACCGGCGGACGCGCTTGCCGTGATCGGCAAGCTCGACGACGCGCAGCGCCTGGCGCGCACGAACGTCAGCCCGGCGATGGTCAGCGAGCTGGTGCGCATGGCGCTGACGGGAAAAGGCTAGGCGCTAATAATAGCCGCGAAAGGCCGTTTCGTCGTACGTGACCGCGAAGGGAAAGGCCATGTACGCCAGCACGATCGCGCGAAAGATGGCGATCCCGATCGTGGCGGCGAGCACGCCGTATGAAGAAAGTGGAATCAGCACGTACTGCGGTGCGAAAAGCCAAAGTGCGACGAAAACGATCGCGACGATGACGCACGCGGGCCAATTGGCGCGCACGGCGCGAATCGAACCCGAGAGCGCGAGCGCGCCGGGAAGGCCGCCGATCGACGCGGCCGGGATCGTGAGGATGAGAAAGAAGTACGCCAGCAGCTGCAGCACGATGGCGAGCAGTGAAACGCCGAGAAACGCGCCGACGTAGCCCGCCGCCCAAGTAACGAACTGAAAACCGATCGCGGCGAGCAGAATGCCGCCGGCTTTGCGGCGCGTTTCTTCCCAGGCGTCGTCGAAGCCGGTGCGGTAGCCGCGCGCGATGTTGTTGGCTTGGATCACCGCGCCGCCGAAGGCGAAGAGGTAGACGATCTGCACGACGAAGCTGAAAAGCCCGGTGCCGATGCCGCCGAGCGGATCGGTGAAGAGCGTTTGCCAGTACGAGACGAACATGTCGATCACCGACGCGGCCAGCGGCAGCGCGAGGATCGAGGGATGGCGCACGAGGTGCACGATCGCCTGCCCGTAGATCGCAAGGTTCACACGCGGCCCGCCGCGGCGCATCGAATTAGCCCCGTGCCCCGGCAAGCGCGTGATGGCAGCTGCAATCGGCGTTCAAGTCGATGCGCTCGACGATCGTTCCGATCGCATTCTTCACCCGATCGTTGTTCGCTTTGAAGACCTCCATCACTTCGTGGTGCGAGACGGGCGGCATGCCTTCGAGGCCGACGTCGTAGTCGGTGATCAGCGAGATGTTCACGAAGCAGATTTCGAGCTCGCGTGCCAGGTAGCTTTCCGGATACTGCGTCATGTTGATGACCTCCCAGCCCTGACTCTGAAACCACTTCGACTCCGCGCGCGTCGAGAAACGGGGTCCCTGGATCACGACCACCGTTCCGCGCTCGTGGGTCTCGATGCCGAGCGAACGCAGCGCGCCGATCGCGATCGGCCGCAGCGTCGGGCAATAGGGGTCGGCGAAGCTGACGTGGGTCGTTATCGGGCCGTCGAAGTAGGTATCGACTCGCCCTTTGGTGCGGTCGACGAGTTGATCGCAGACGACCATCGATCCGGGTTTGACTTCCTTTTTCAACGAACCGCATGCGTTGGGCGCGATGATGAATTTCACGCCCAGCATCTTCATCGCAAACAAATTCGCGCGATAGTTGATCGATTGCGGCGGAAAGCGATGGTCCTTGCCGTGGCGCGGCAAGAAGGCGACGCGCTTGCCGGCGATCTCGCCGAGCGCGACCTTGTCGCTGGGTGCGCCGTAGGGCGTTTCGATCCACACTTCGCGTGCGTTTTCGATGAGCGAATAGAATCCCGAACCGCCAAAAACGCCGATGTCGGCGCGCTCCGTGGTTTCCAATTGATCTCCGTTCTTCGGTGGGTGTCTATCTATTGAAGTCCGATGGCTTGAGATCGTCGAGGAACTTCTTGAACCGCGACATCTCCGAATCGTCGACCGGCTTTTTGTCGGGCGTCGATTCCTCGAGCACGATCTTGTCGGTGACGTAGATCGGCGCCTTCATACGCAGCGCGAGCGCGATACCGTCGGACGGACGCGCGTCGATCTCCTGCAGCTCCCCGTCGGTGCGCAGGATCAGCTTCGCGTAGAACGTCGAGTCCTTGATGTCGTGAATGATCACTTGCTCGAGCGTGGTGTCGAGCGACTCGAGAATGTTGCGCATGAGGTCGTGCGAGAGGGGTCGCGGCACGGTTGCCCCTTCGAGCGCCAGGGCGATCGCCGTCGCCTCGAAGGGTCCGATCAGGATCGGCAGGTAGTGCGAGCCATCCATGTCCTTGAGGATCACGACCGGATCGTGGGTGAGTAGGTCGATCCCGAGCTTGTCGACCTTCATTTGGCGCATAGGATGGTATCCGACGCCCCCGCTTGATTCTCTTGCCGCACGGCAAGGGTGCGGGCGTCGAACGCACGAACGCAAGGGCCCGCATCATGGCGTTATCCTGCGGAATCGTCGGCTTGCCCAACGTCGGCAAGTCTACCATCTTCAATGCCCTGACCCGGTCCGCACAAGCGCTCGCGGCGAACTATCCGTTCGCGACCATCGAACCGAATGTGGGAGAAGTCGCAGTTCCCGACGACCGGTTAGCGGTGCTGCAAACACTCGTTCAAGCGGCGCGAATCGTCCCCGCAACCGTACGCTTCGTCGATATCGCCGGCCTGGTGCGCGGCGCCGCGACCGGTCAAGGACTCGGCAACGCGTTCCTCAGTCACATCCGCGAAACCGACGCGATCGCGATGGTCGTCCGCTGTTTCGAGGACGACAACGTCACGCACGTCGAGGGCCGGCCCGACCCGGCGCGCGACATCGAGATCGTCAATATCGAACTTGCGCTCGCCGATCTTGCCACCATGCAGAAGCGTTTGGACCGGCTGGAACGCGAGACGCGCGCCAATCCGAAGCTGCGCGATTCGCTCGATGCGGCCAAGAACCTGATCGCCGCGCTCGAAGCGGGAAAGCCGGCGCGTCGTTTCGGCGCCGAAAGTACGGAGATGGCGATCGCGCGCGATGCGTTTTTGCTGACCGCGAAACCCTTGCTCTACGTGGCCAACGTCGACGAAGCCCAAATCGGCAAGCCCGGGCCGCTGGTCGCTGCGGTGCACGATGTCGCCAAAGGCGACGGCAGCGCGGTCGTGGTGCTCAGCGGTAAAATCGAATCCGAGCTCGCCGGTCTTTCCGAGGAAGAAGCGCGCGAATTTTGTCGCGAGCTCGGCATCGAGCGCAGCGGACTCGACGAGCTCGCGCTACGCGCGTACGACTTGCTCGGCCTGATGACGTTTCTCACCGCCGGCGAGAAGGAAGTGCGCGCATGGACCATTGCCAAGGGAACGAAAGCGCCGCAAGCGGCCGGTAAGATCCACGGCGACATCGAGCGCGGCTTCATCCGCGCAGAGATCGTTTCATACGACGACTACGTCAAGTACAAGACGATGGACGCGCTGCGCACGGCCGGAAAGGTTCGCAGCGAAGGCAAGGACTACGTCATGCAGGAGGGGGACGTCGTTAATTTTCGCTTTAATGTTTAGACAAGAGAGCGCCGCTTGGCGTGCCCAGCGATTTTTGTCTCAAGGGAGATTCGCTCGCTCTCCCGTAGGCCTGTAGGGTGGAGGCACTCACCCTATGACCACTGCGGTACGCGAAGTCTCGGTTTTTGGAGACGGCATCGCCTATTTCAACGAAGCAGCCGATCTTCTGGAACTGGACTCCGGGATGCGTCGCATCCTCACGCACCCTTCGCGTCAAATCATTTTCTCGATCCCGTTTCAGCGCGATAGCGGCGAATTCGAAGTTTACACCGGATATCGCGTCCAATACAATTTCGCGCGCGGGCCGGCGAAGGGCGGCATCCGCTACCATCCGGGCGTGACGCTCGATGAAGTGACCGCGCTCGCGTTTTGGATGACGTGGAAGTGTGCGGTGGTCGACCTTCCTTTCGGCGGCGGCAAGGGCGGCGTTACCTGCGATCCATCGACGCTCTCGACCAACGAACTGGAGCGGATCACGCGCCGGTACGCGGCTGAACTGGTCGAGGTCGTCGGTCCCGACAAAGACGTGCCGGCCCCCGACGTCAACACGACGCCGCAGGTCATGGCGTGGTTCATGGACACGTACTCGATGCACGTGCGGCAGAACGTTCCCGGTGTCGTAACCGGAAAGCCGCTCGAGATCGGCGGATCGCGCGGGCGCGTCGAGGCGACCGGACGCGGCGTAACGATTTGCGCGCTCGACGAAATGAACGAGATGGGCTTGCGCCCCGAACAGACGCGCGTCGTCGTGCAGGGTTTCGGCAATGTCGGCCTCTATGCGGCCAAGCTCTTCGTCGAACGCGGTTGCAAGGTCGTCGGCATCTCCGACGTTACCGGCGCATTCTATAACAAAGCCGGCATCGATGTGTTCGCCGCGATCGAAAACGCGGCAAAGAATCGCAGCCTCGAAGGTTTCAAGGGCGGCGACCGCATCACCAACGCAGAGCTGCTCACCTGCGAGTGCGACGTGCTGGTCCCGGCGGCGCTCGAGAAAGTCTTCAACGCCGAGAATGCGAACAAGGTTCAGGCGAAACTGATCGTCGAGGGCGCGAACGGTCCCACGACGCCCGAAGCCGACCGCATCTTCAAACAGAACGGCATCGTGGTGATTCCCGACATCATGGCCAACGCCGGCGGCGTCACCGTTTCGTACTTCGAGTGGGCGCAAGACCGGATGGGCTACTTTTGGAAGGAGGCCGAGGTCAACGAACGGCTCGAAGACGTGCTGCTCTCCAATCTTGCGGAATTGCGCAAGATCAAGAACGCGCGCAACTCGTCGTTTCGAACCGCGGCCTACGCGCTCGCCATCGATCGCGTCGTCAAAGCGTTAAAGCTGCGGGGAATCTACGCCTAGCGTACCCGCCTTCGCCATGAGCGCGCTGCGATTGCGTACGCCGTACCATCGGAAGAGACTTCCAATGTGGATGCGCACGGTTTTGTACGAGACGCCGAGCTCCTCGGCGATGCGTGCATCGTCATAACCGAGGCGCACGAGTTGCAACACGTCCTCTTGCCGTCTGGTTAGCCCGTGCGGACGCTCGAGCCGGCGATGGAACGGGCCGTCGGGGCATTCTCGCAGCTGCTCGATTGCCCGAGACCTCCACGCCTCAGCGCGCGTCAGCCGGAGAAGGAGTATTGCCATCCGGGCGGCGCGCCAGGTGAAACCGAAGCTCTCGTACGTTTGGTACGCGTCCGCCGCTGCGGCGATCGACCGACGCCGATCGGCGTTTGCGTATGTCAGCGCCGTCGCTTCGGACACGAGCGCGCCGTAGCGCCGGCCGCGCGAGATCGTCGCGGCCATCCGGCAGAACCGTTTTGCGTCGTCGAATGCGCCAAACTCGGCGGCGACCTGGGCCGCCAACGGTAAAACCGCGAGCTCGGCGGTGAGGATCGACGGCCATTCGATCGTATCGAAGATGCCGACCGCGGCAGCGTACGCTGCGATCGCCGACGGCGAGCGCTGCTCGTTCGCGAAGACCGCGATCATCGCATGGTCGAGGTATGCGTTCAGCTGCTCCGTCTGCCGGCGTGCTTCGCGCATCGATTCGAAGACGAACTTCATGGCGTTCGAATATCGTCCGGAGAGCGCGTGCCACCACGCGAGAGAGCGGACGACGTGGAATCTGGAAGCGGCAAGACCTTCGTCGCCGGCGAGGCTTGGAAGATGCCGCTCGAGCCGGCGGAAAGCGTCAGCTGAAGGGATGTCGTGCGAAAGCACGGCAAAAAAATGCACCGCGGCCGCGATGAGGTGCCTCGCGTCAGAAGGATCACCTTCAAGCATGTCGAGCACGCGGGCTACCAGCCGCAGTTTTTCCGTAAAGTCACATCCTTTGCCGGGGTCCGACACTAGGCTAAATGGCTCACTAGGCAAATTAGCCTAGGTAATGCTACGCTGGTGGCAGATCGATGGATTCGTCGCTCTTGCGCAGGCGGATCATGGATCGGGTGTTCCGCGAAAAAAAATCGGCCCTCCTTATCGGTAGCGTGTCCCATGATATGCAGAGCAGGGTACTGCCATGTCCGTGCTTCGAGTTTTCGTACAAGGATGACCAAATGAGCCTGACGGATAGAGAGAAGACGATCCTTCGATGCTTGGCCCAGGGCATGCAGACCAAGGAAATCGCGACATTCATCGGACGCAGCAAACCGACGGTGGAGAATCACATTCGTATCCTGTACGCCAAGACGAATGCGCGTTCGAGAGCCCAGCTCGTGGCGTTGGCCATGGCGGCCTTGGAAGAGGAGTCGAGGGATGCGGTCAGTGTGAACTGACCGGGATTTGAATCGTCGCGGCAAAGCCGTCGTTCCGGTAGGCATTGAGGGTGAGCTGTTGGAGCGGCTGTGCGGGACCGAGCGCGAACTGCGTGGCCTGGAACGTGCCCTGCCACTTGCCCGGTCCCACCTGATCGAGCGAGACGCTCGCATTGGGCGTGCCGATTTGCACGCGTGCGATGTTGGTGGTGGTGACGACGTCGATCGAGACGCTCGTCCCGGCCGTCATCACCGTTGGCGCGAGGCGTGCATAGTAGATCTGCGGCGCGTCTTGCGGCTGCGCGAAATTGTTCTGCGGCGCGCGCCCGTACTCGAAAACATTCGACGCGGCGAACGCGGACGGCGTCGGCCGCGGTGCCGCGGTGACGGGAGGAATCGGTGTGCTGAGCACGGCCGGCGGTCCGGCGAGCGCACTGGCGGTGGGCCGCGGTGTCGGCAGCGTCGTTCCCGGCGGCAGCGTCGGGAGCGGCTGCGGCGTCGGAACGCCCATATCGGGCGCCGGCGTCGGTTCGCCGTCGCGAATGATGTGCGGTGTCACTACGATCACCAGCTCGTTGCTGGTGTTGTTGGTGTCGTTGTTCTTGAAGAGGCCGCCCACGATCGGAATGTTGCCGAGGACCGGTACGCTGGAGATCGTGCGCGTATCCGACTCCTGGATGAGCCCGCCGATCACGAGCGTTTGATTGTCGTGCAGCGAGACCGTGGTCTGCGCGTTGCGCGTCGAGATCTCCGGAATGCCGTTGGGATCGCCCGAGAGGCTGTTGACGGTGGGATGGACCGTGACCATGATGTTCCCGTCGGCGGTGACGATCGGGGTGATGTCGAGCGTGACGCCGGTATTGAACGATTGGATCTGCGTGGTAACGGTCGTGCCGACGCCGCCGCCGGTGGTCGTGAGGATCGAGAGCGTATCACCGGCTTGAAAGTTCGCGTCGTGTCCGGAGAGGGTCACGATGCGCGGGTTGGCGAGCACGCGGCCGTCGCCGTGCTGCACCAGCAGGTTCAGTTCGGCGGTGAGCTGCAGCGGCGTGCGCGTGATCGGCTGGATCTTGCCGATGCGTCCGGGATTGCCGTAAGGGTCGGGCGTCGGCTGGATCTCTTCGAACGTGGTGCTCAGGACCGCCGTGGGCAGCTCGAGCCCGAGGTTCTTGGCCAGGCTCCCGTCGATTTCGAGCACCTCGGTGTCGAGCTCGACGAGCGGCGGGGTGACGTCGAGCTTGGCGATCAGTTCCTTGGCAAGGCGTACGCCATTGGGATCGCCGGTCAGCACGATCTCGGTGGAATTGGGCGGCACGGTAACGTGAAGCCCGTTCGCCATCTGACCGAGCGCCTCGGTGACGGCAGTCGCGATGTCTTGCGCCGTGGTCGAGGGCGCGCCGTTCGTTCCGGGAATGGCGGATTTGAGTTGAACGACGGCGATGTTGCCGTCGCTCATCGCGGCCGCGTTCATTCCGCCGCCGTAACCGCCGGCCATGCCGTTCGTTGAACCGCTGGTTCCGTCGAGCTGTCCGATCGCGTCGCCGATGCGCGTCTGTTCGCCCCCGTTGGCGCGTACCGAGATGGCGTTGAGGTCCTTATCGACACCGACGGTTGCATCGGGATAGGTCTGCTGCACCAGCGCAGCGACCGATGACGCGTCGACGTTTTTGAGGTGATAGACCTGGGTGTAGCTGGCGCCGACGGGCGGCACGTCGAGCTGCGCGATGAGCGTTTTCGCCGTGGTCAGTGCTTGTGGATCGCCGGTGATGAGGAGCGCGGAACCCGAGACGCTGATGCGCACGTGCGGCACGGTGCGCACGACCGCCCGCGCGACGTAGGTTGGGTTCGCAAGTTTGATGTCGACTGCTTCCACCGGATCCGGGGGCGGCGGCGGCGAGACCGCCGGCGGCGCGTCGAGGCTCGTAATGAGCGCCTTGATCTGGGTGGCATCGAGCGGCTTGGCCTTGAGCAGGACGCTATCTTTCGAGGCGACGGTGATCGAGGCGTTCGGAAAGAGTGGCGCGATGCGATGGACGAGCGCGTCGGGTTTGATCGTACGCAACTGCACCACCTCGAGCGTCGGCTGATTGGGGTTGCGCACGTCGAGTCCGGAAATGACGGTGCGAACCGTCGCGACGTCGTCGGGTGCGCCGATCACGATGAGGGCGTTGGCCGCCGGATCGGCGCGCACGCGCACGTGCGGGAAAAGTTCGTGCACGATCGCTGCGGCGCGCGCGACGGGCATTACCTGCACCTGGATGACGGCGGGAACGGGCGAGGGCGCCGGCGTGATGCCTGCGCGGCTTCCGGCGGCGCGCGTGCCGGCGGCGCCGGCGGGAAGGAACACAGCCAGGGATACGACCGCGAGCAGCGTGCCGATCGACGCGTGTGAGAGAAACCTGCGCATGATTCTGCTGCGCACTTTGAGCGGGCGCAGCCGATGACACCTGCCCGAACGAATTATCAAAACTGATAATCAAAACTGATAATCACTTTTGATAATCAATTTTGATAATCAATTTTGATAATCAGTTTTGATAATCAATACTGATATAGCCACTCGCAAGGAGTAGCGCAGCGACGCAGAGATTCAATCGTGCCAAACACCGGGCCGTGACCGAGTGTGGGAGGTACCATGCGTCGCATCGTTGCGTTTGTGCTCATGTTGGTATTCGTGCTGCAATCAACCGCATCAGCGGCTTCGACGAATACGTCGCGGTTCGAGCCCTCACTGCAGGATCAGCTTGCGATGCTGATGCAGCCCGTCGTTGAGGTAATCGCAGGTTCGGAAATTTATGCGCTCCTCACGGGAGGCGACGCCCGCTATCAGGAGATGCACGCGCCGCGCCCGCAGATCGCTCGCATCCACCCAGATAACTACCGGCCGAACGTAAACCGTGCTCGCTTTGCCCGTGCAACCGTGCGCTACGGTGAACCCGGTCGCCCCCCAGTTATGCCCGATGACGTCCCTTAAAATGCTGTAAAAGCCCGGTGGCGGGGGGCCACCGTTTCGGTTCGGAAGATTCATTTTGTGAACAACTTCTCAACCGAAGGGACGAAACGGTGGCCGATTACGATGTTACCC
>Ga0335075_10000718_pt1 | contig 56286 bp, 45 predicted proteins | sample Lox_Sample_24_FD_206723 | JGI IMG/M metagenome (GOLD analysis project Ga0335075, IMG submission 206723) | Soil microbial communities from Loxahatchee National Wildlife Refuge, Florida, United States - Lox_Sample_2.4 | ecosystem: Environmental > Terrestrial > Soil > Wetlands | place: USA... | reverse complement strand
GGCCCGAAAAACGCCTTGTCGCCGATGCCGGTCGAAACCAGGTGCTGCTCGGCCTTTTTCGCGGTCGAGCGAGGGTCACGCGAATAGGGCTGGCCGGTCAGCGGCTCGTGCACATCGCAGAAGATGATCAGCGAGGTTTGCGCCGCAAACGGGTCGATGACCGCGGTCGAGCAATCCGGCACCAGCATCATGTCGCTGTCGTTGATCGCCTTCCATCCGGCGATCGACGAGCCGTCGAACATCACCCCTTCATTCAGGAAGTCTTCGCTGATCGTGCGCAAATGATGAGCGAGGTGCTGCCACTTGCCGCGCGGGTCGGTAAAGCGGAAATCGACATACTTGACCTCGTGCTCCTTGATCAAATCCATCACTTTGCCGGTATCGGACATCTCGGGGTTCCGTTCTCAGGTTCGAAAAACAGGGGCCAAGTGGGAAACCGCGACACGCACCGCGGCCCTCACCGGATTTTGCGGGGATAGTTTGCGGCGCAACTGCCGCCCTCAGATCGCATCGGCGCCGCGCTCGCCGGTGCGGATGCGGATCGCCTCGCCGATATCGGTGACGAAGATCTTGCCGTCGCCGATCCGGCCGGTGCGGGCCGCCTGCTGGATCGCCTCGATCGCGCGCTCGACGAGGGCATCCTCCATGACCACCTCGATCTTCACCTTGGGCAGGAAATCGACGACGTATTCGGCGCCACGATAGAGCTCGGTATGGCCTTTCTGCCGGCCGAAACCCTTGGCCTCGGTCACGGTAATGCCCTTGATCCCGACCTCGTGCAACGCCTCCTTGACCTCGTCGAGCTTGAACGGCTTGATGATCGCTTCGACCTTTTTCATCGACTTTCGATCTCTCCCAGGCGAGCACCCTTCGGTCGCTCACCCCGCAGCATAACCCGTGCCAAGTGGTCTTTGGTGCGGATCGATCGGTGCGACTGCGACGGTGCCCGGATCTGCCACCGAACCAAGCATAGGACTGCCCAAAAATTAGTCAACGCTATGATGCCGCGCGCGCCGCCGCGGCGATCGGCAGGTTTCCCAACAGCCGGCGCATGCGTCCGATCGCATCCTCGATCGCCTCGCGGCTGTTGGCGTAGGAAAACCGCAGATAGCCTTCGCCAAACGCGCCAAAGCTGGTGCCGGAGATGGTTGCCACCCCGGCCTCTTCGAGCAGCCGGTTCTGCAGGCTGCGCGAGTCGAGCCCGGTGCCGGTGATGTTGGGAAAGGTATAGAACGCACCACCGGGGCGGGCACAGCGGATCCCCGGTAGGCCGTTCAGCGCCTCGACGATGAACTCGCGGCGCTCGGCAAAAGCCCTGACCATGCGCTCGACCGGCTCGCGCGGTCCGGTCAGGGCGGCGAGCCCGGCAAACTGAGCGGCGGCATTGACGCAGGAATGGCAGTTGATCGCCAGCCGCTCGGCGGCGGCAAACAGTGCCTGCGGCCACACGCCATAGCCCATGCGCCAGCCGGTCATCGCATAGGTCTTGCTCCAGCCGTCGAGCAGGATCACCCGATCGCGGATCGACGGATAGCGCAACAGGCTGACATGCTCGGCCCCGTCATAGAGGATTTCGCCGTAGATTTCGTCGCTCAGCACCGCGACCTGCGGATGGTGCTCGAGCCCGGCGACGAGGCGGTCGAGTTCGGCCCGCGGCACCACACCGCCGGTCGGGTTGGCCGGGCTGTTGATGATGATCAGCCGGGTGCGCGGTGTGATCTTGTCCAGCACCTCGGCGGCGCTGAACGAGAAGCCGGCGCCCTCGTAGAGCGGGATCGGCACCGCTGTCGCGCCCGAGAAGCGGATGACACTCTCATAGATCGGAAAGCCGGGATTGGGATAGAGGATCTCGACCCCCGGTTCGCCAAGCATCAGGATCGCAAAAAACATCGTGACCTTGCCGCCCGGGACCACCAGCACCCGGTCGGGCGAGACCTCGACCCGGTGGCGGCGATAGAGATCGGCGGCGACCGCCGTGCGCAGCTGTGGGATGCCGTTGGCCGCGGTATAGCCGTGATGGCCATCGGCGAGCGCCTTGCGGCCCGCTTCGACGATGTGCTCGGGGGTCGGAAAATCGGGCTGGCCGATCCCGAGATTGACGATCGAGCGGCCTTGCGCCGCGAGCGCGTTGGCGCGGGCCAGCACCTCGAACGCGGTCTCGGTGCCGAGGACGCTCATCCGCCCGGCCATCTGCAACATCGGCCCCATCTCCTTCAGATCCGAGTGCCGCAGACTAGCGCCGCCGCCGCCAAATAGCGATCGTGAAGCGGTGCGCGGCAGCCGCCGATCCGACGGGCGCGGCCGGCCGATATTCCCACTTCGGGAGCGGGATGCGGCCGGTCAGACCCGCTGCGCGAGCCCCGCGGGTGCCGCCATGGCGGCGAGCTCGGTCGCCTTTTTGAGCCGCGCCTTGATCACCGGGCGCAGCACGAAAAAGCCCAAGAGTGCGGCGATCACATTCATCAGGCAGCCGATCGTATAGACCGCGTGCCAGCTGCCGGTCAGATGGGTCAGGACGTTGCCGAGCGGCACCAGCAGCGAGGCAACGCCTTTGGCGGTGTACATGATGCCGTAATTGACGGTGACGTATCTGCGCCCGAAGGCATCGCCGACGGTGGCCGCGAACAGGCTGAAGATGTCGCCCCAGAACAGGAACACGAGGGCGTCGGTGATAATGAACGAGATCGCGGTCGTGCCGAGAAAGCCGAATGCGGCGATACACACCGCTTCGATCCCGAAAGCGATGCCCATCATGTTGGCGCGGCCGATATGATCGGAGATCCAGCCATTGAGCGGCCGGCCGACGCCGTTCGTGATGCTGTGGAAGGTCAGCGCGGCGACGATCGCCGGGGTGGTGATGCCGAAGAGCGTCACTAGCTCGTTGGCAATGCCGCGCTCATGGGCGATCGGCGCCAGCTGTGCCGCCGACATCAGGCCGCCGGCAGCGACCAGGAAGAACATCAGATACATGATCCAGAAGATCGGCGATCGCACGGCACGCTGCGGCGGCACATCCTCGGTGCCCTGCAGGGTCTTGATCTTCTCCATCGACGGCATTTCGTCGCGACGCGGTGCCCTGATGAAGTTCGACACGATGACGATGATCACGCCGTAGATGATCGCAAAGACGAGAAAAGTGTGCTGGTAGCCGCTTGACAGGATCATCGCGCGGATCGGCGCGATCGTGATCGCCGCCCCGGCGCCGAACCCGGCTGCGGTTAATCCGCCGCACAGGCCGCGCTTGTCCGGGAACCATTTGAGCGCGTTGCCGACGCAGGTGCCATAGACGGCACCGCCGGCAAATCCGGCGACGGCACCACCGACATACAGCATCCCCAGCGAAGCGGCATGGGCATCGATGAACCAGGCGAGGAAGGTGGCCAATCCGCCGGCGAGCACCATCCAGCGCGGCCCGATCCGATCGACGATGTAGCCTTCGAACGGTACGAGCCAGGTTTCGCACAGGATGAAGATTGTGAACGCGACCTGGATCTCCGCCCTGCTCCAGCCGAAATGGTGCTGGATCGGCAGCACGAACAGCGTCCAGCCATATTGCAGGTTGGCGACCGAGGCCATGCAGATGATGCCGAGGATCAGCTGGATCCAGCGGAACGCCGGCGAAGCGCGGCTGGTGGAAGTTGCGGTTTGCGTCATGCTCGTTTCCTCCCTGCGGCTTTTGCGACGGTAGCGGATTGCCGTGGCAACGGATTCACGGCGCAAGCTCCGTCAGCTGCAAGTAAGCATAGCGATTTTGGCACGGCTGCAAACCACAGGGGCGAGCAAAAGCGCTGCCGCCACCGGCTTCAGCGCGGTTCTCTGCGCAGCAGAGCCGCCATCAACCGCTATCGGGTCCGGCCCAGGACCGCCGCCCCGAGGCAATGGCAGCGCGCGACGGATGCGCGCGCCGCCCGCAGCGGTTAATGTGGCTCGCGCCCAGCATCGAAGTCCGATGAGCTTTGCCGAGGTCCGATGAACCATCGCCGCCGCACCGCACCGATCGCCCCGCGCCGGACGGAACCCCCCGCATTTGCGGGCAGGGGCCGGCCATGACCCCGCCGCCGGTGACAGCGAGCGACGAGCAGCAGCTCGGGCTGCCGCCCGGCGCCTTCGCCCGGATCGACGAGGAGGACGACGAAGTCTTCTACGAACCGGCGCGGCTCGTTCATCATATCGACGACGGCGCCATTGCCGCGCTGACCGGCTGCTATCGCCGCATCTTGCCGGCGGGTGGCGTGGTGCTCGATCTGATGTCGAGCTGGGTCAGTCATCTGCCGCCGGAGATCGCCTATGCGCAGGTGATCGGCCACGGCATGAATGCCGAGGAGCTTGCCGCCAACCCCCGTCTCGACCGCTGGTTCGTGCAGAACCTGAATCACGATCCGGTCCTGCCGCTCGCCGATCGCAGTATCGACGCGGCGACGATCTGCGTCTCGATCCAGTATCTGCAGCGCCCGGTCACGGTGCTGCGCGAGCTGGCACGGGTGCTGCGTGCGGAGGCGCCGCTGGTCATCGGCTTTTCGAACCGCTGCTTCTGGACCAAGGCGGTGGCGGTCTGGCGGGCGCTCGACGATGCCGGTCATGCGCGGCTGGTCGAGCAATATCTGCGCAGCGCCGGTTTTGCCGGGATCGAGACCCAGCGCCTCGCCGAATGGGTCGAGGACGAGAGCGACCCGATGATCGCCGTGATCGGCCGGGTCCCTGCCGACGCCGGCTGATCCGGCCGGTGCAGCGTCGCCCGGCGCCCTCGATGGGTCATGTTCAAGTCAGCGCCGCCGGCTCGCCTCCCGCCAACCCGCCATGCTAGAACCATCGCGTGACGGGAAGCTGACGGGGAGGATTGCGATGGCCAGAATCACCACCGCTGCGATATCGCTGCTGGCGGTCACGCTATTGGTGATCGGAGCCGCGCCGGCGTCGGCGTCGATCTTTGTCGGACCGGGGTTTGGCACCGCCTGCGCCGAGGGAAGCTGCCCGATCTATAATGGCTCGTTGAACGCAATCGGCAGCAATTCGCTGGATCTCTACCAGTCCTCGACCGGCCCCGTCGCCCTCAACGCCCTGATGCTGATCCTCGCGGTGCCGAACAACCCGACCAACGCACTCGCCACCAACCCGGTCACCAGCGCGCAGCTTCATGTGCCGGGCACCAACCCGTCTTCGACCCCGGTCACCGTCGGCGGCCTCAGCGGGGAGACGCTGATGACCCATGGCGATCTCTACGGCAATCTCAATCTTCTCGATGGCGAGCTTATCGGCTTTACGCAATTGCAGGGCGCCGATTACGCGCTGTTCCCAGCCGTTTACGACCCGACGACCAACCCGATCGCCAACTTCTCGCTCTACACAATCAATCTGACGACCGCAGTCTCATTTGCCGACCTCGATCTGATCAATATCGATTTCACCGCCTTGCCGGTTGGCACCTTTGCCTTCGGCTATGGCACACCGTCGCTCACCGTGACCGATACGCCGTTCGCCCAGGCCGGCGTCGCCGGGGTGCCCGAGCCTTCGAGCCTGGCGCTGTGCGGCTCGGCTCTGTTTGGCGTGGGGCTGCTCGGTCTCGGCTGGTGCCGGCGGCGGGCGGGTGGTTGACGAATAATCTGACCGCTGAGACCGAGGCGCCGGCGCGGCGCGGGTTTTCGGTGATGCCGGGGTCCCGGCGAGTAGTATACCCTAGCGCCAGCGAGAACAGCGGAGACCACGGCGATGCAACTGGGGACATTGCTGCCATTGGGCGATATCGGCGGCGAGTCGGCGGTGGTGCGCGAATACGCGCAGGCGGCCGAAGCCGCCGGCTACGATTTTGTCGAGGCGCCCGACCACGTGCTCGGGGTCAATGCCGCGAGCCGGCCGGGCTGGGACCGCAACGACAACGACGATCTCTTTCACGACCCGTTCGTGCTGTTCGGCCATCTTGCCGGTTGCACGACACGGCTCGGGTTTTCGACCGGTGTGCTGATCCTGCCGCAGCGCCAGACCGTACTGGTCGCCAAGCAGGCCGCCTGCCTCGACGTGCTCTCGGGCGGCCGGTTCCGGCTCGGCATCGGGGTCGGCTGGAACGAGGTCGAGTTCACCGGCCTCAACGAGAATTTCCACAATCGCGGCCGCCGCTCCGAGGAGCAAGTGCAGGTCATGCAGCAATTGTGGGCCGAGCCGCATGTCAGCTTCAAGGGCCGCTGGCACACGATCGAGGATGCCGGCATCAACCCGCGGCCGGCTTCGGGAAAGGTGCCGGTCTGGTTTGGCGGCCACCACGACCGCACCCTCGAACGAATCGCCAAATGGGGCGATGGCTGGATGCCCAACGCCTATCCGGCGGACCGGACCGCGACCGAAATCTTCGACCGGCTGCGCCGCATGACCGAAAGTGCCGGCCGCGACCCTGCCGCGCTCGGCATCGAGGTGTGGGTTTCGATGGGCAGCGGCAGCGAGGCTGATTGGGTCCGCGACACGGCCTTCTGGAAGGCCGCCGGCGCCTCGCATCTGTGCCTGACGACGACCTTCAACCGCCGCCACCACCATCGCATCCCGGGTCACACGCTGTCCGACCATCTCGGCGCATTGCGGCGCTATCACCGCGCTGTCGCCGAGGCATTGTGAGCAGGGTGAGATAGCCGGGGGGTGAGGCGGCCGGGGTGAGACAGCCGGGCGAGCGGCAGACCTAGCCGGCACGCAGATACTGCACGGCCTCGTCGCGGCGAAACAGGTAGAGCAGCGTGCGCAGCGCCTGGCCGCGGGCGCTGTCAAGACCGGGGTCGCGATCGAGGATCAGGCGGGCGTCAGCGTCGGCGATCGCAATCAGTTCGGCATGGGCGGCAAGATCGGCGAGGCGCAATGTCGGCAGCCCGCTTTGCCGGGTGCCGAGCACCTCGCCGGCGCCGCGCAGGCGCAGATCCTCCTCGGCGATGCGGAAGCCGTCATCGGTCTCGCGCAACGTGCGCAGGCGCTGCCGCGCCACCTCGCCGAGCGGCGACTGGTAGAGCAGCAGACAGGTCGATGCCCGCGCGCCGCGCCCGACCCGGCCGCGCAGCTGGTGCAACTGGGCGAGACCGAAGCGCTCGGCATGCTCGACGACGATGACCGTCGCCGCCGGAACATCGACCCCGACCTCGATCACCGTGGTCGCCACCATCAGCTCGACCGGGCCATCGCTGAATTGCGCCATGACCCGATCCTTTTCGGCGGCTCTCATCCGCCCGTGAACGAGCCCGACGCGGCCGGGCAGCAGCGCCTCGAGCGCGGTGAAGCGCGACCGCGCCGCGGCGAGATCGGCATCCTCGGATTGCTCGACCAGCGGGCAGATCCAATAGGCCTTGGCCCCCTGCGCCAGGGCCCGCCCGACCGCCGCGACAACCTCGTCGAGGCGTTCGAGCGCCACGGTGCGGGTATCGACCGCCTGTCGCCCGGGCGGCTTTTCGGCGAGGCGGGACACTTCGAGGTCGCCATAGGCGGTCATCATCAGCGTGCGCGGGATCGGCGTGGCACTCAACAGCAGCGTATCGGCGGCACGGCCTTTCGCGGCAAGCGCCAGGCGCTGCTCGACGCCGAAGCGATGCTGCTCGTCGATCACGACGAGAGCAAGGTCGCGAAAGACGATATCCGGCTGCAACAGCGCGTGGGTCCCAACCGCGATCGGGGTCAGGCCGGAAGCAAGGCCGGCGAGAAGCGCGTCGCGGGCGCGGCCCTTCTCCCGGCCGGTCAAGAGCCCGATCTCGATCCCGGCCGGGCGGGTCAGCCGGGCCAGCGTCTCGCGATGCTGGCGCGCCAGGATCTCGGTCGGCGCCATCAGCGCCGCCTGCGCGCCGCTTTCGATCGCGTGCAGCATCGCCATCAGCGCGACGACGGTCTTGCCGCTGCCGACATCGCCGTGCAGCAGGCGCATCATCCGCCGCGGCTGCGCCATATCGCCGCTAATCTCGGCGATCGCCAGACGCTGCGCGGCGGTCGGCGTGAAATCGAGCCCGGCCATGACCTTGCCGGTCAGCACCCCGGAGCCGACGATGGTACGGCCGGCGCGGCGACGGCGACGGGCCCGCACCAGCGCCACCGCGAGCTGGCTGGCGAGCAGCTCGTCATAGGCGAGCCGTTCGCGTGCCGGATCGGTCGGCAACAAATCGGCCGCCTCGCCCGGCGCATGGACCCGGCGCAGCGCCGCCGCCCAGCCGGGCCAGCCGCGGCGTTGCAAGAGGCTCGCATCGATCCACTCCGGCACCTGCGGCAGCCGTTCCAGCGCCGCGGCCAGAGCACGCTGCATGGACCGCAGCTGCAACCCCGCGGTCAGCGGATAGACCGGCTCGATCGGCTTCAGGCGATCGCCCTCATCCGGGCGGAGCACCAGATCAGGATGCGGCATTTGCGCCAAGCCGCCGTAGAACTCGATCCTGCCGCTGACCAGACGCTCGGCGCCGATCGGCAAGAGCCGCGTCAGATAGTCGCCTTTGACATTGAAATAGACGAGCGCCAGCGTGCCGGTGTCGTCGCTGCAGACGACCCGGTACGGCCGCCGCCCCGCTCCGGGCTCGTGGCTCTCGACCCGGACCCGCAGCGTCACGATCTGGTCCGGCATCAGCGCCCGGACCGGCGGCGAGGCCCGTCGGTCGATGATGCCGCTCGGCAGGTGCCACAGCAGATCGACGACGAGCGTGCCGGTGAGCCGCTCGAACAGGCGGCCGAGCTGCGGCCCGATCCCGGGGAGCGTCGTCACCGGGGCGAAGAGGCGGTCGAGGATGGCCGGACGCATGGCGGGTTTGAGCGCGGCAGGTTCGGGCTGACACCGGGACCGGGGATCTCTATATCCCTCTCTCGACACCGCCAAGAGTGCCCGAGTGACATCCCCGTCGGACATTCGCAAAAAGCGCCTGCTGTTCCGGTCCTGGCACCGCGGGACGCGAGAGAGCGATCTGATCCTCGGCCGCTTTGCCGAGGCGCATCTTGCCGGCTTTGGGCCGGACCAGCTCGACCGCTACGAGGCGCTGCTCGAATGCGCCGACGCCGATCTCTTCGACTGGGTCAGCGGCCAGGTCGCACCGCCAAAGCGGCATGATCACGACGTGATGCATCTGCTGCTCTCATTCCGCTGCACGCCGCCCGGCTGATGTTCTTCACGACCGGCGGGTGTGCTCGATTGCTGCCGCGGGGCATGGCGAGAGCTGTGGCGCAGAGGCGGTTGCCGCTGCCGGAAACTGGCGCTCGGGACGTCGCGGCCGCCGCTGCACTCCCGGTTGACCGCCGCGTCCGCAGGCAGCGGGAGCAGGCCCGTTGATGGCATTGGGCGAACTCGGCCATTCGCTCGCCGCACGGCCCCGGCGGGTGCTGCTCGACGGTGCGCCCGAGGGCTGGGACGCCGCCGCGACCGGCACGCTCTTTGCCGCCGGCGGGGTGCGCCGGTGGCTGCAAGTGTGCCGCGACGATGGCCGGATGGCGCGGTTTGCCGCCGCACTCGGGTTCTTTCACCCCGGCATCGCGGTGCTGAGCTTTCCGGCGTGGGATTGCCTGCCCTACGACCGGGTGTCGCCAAATGGCGAGATCGTCAGCCGCCGGATCGATACCCTGACCCGGCTGGCCGCCGCTCCGCCGGAAACGCCGCTTTTCGTCCTGACCACGGTCAACGCGCTGGTGCAGCGGGTGCCGCCGCGGCGGCTGTTCGACGGCCGGGTGCTGAAATTGCGCACCGGCGGCCGGATCGGGCTCGACCGGATGCAGAGCTTTTTCCGCAACAACGGCTATCTGCGCACCGATACGGTGCGCGAGCCGGGCGAGTTTGCCATCCGCGGCGGCATCGTCGATCTCTACCCCGCCGGAGCGGCGCAGCCGCTGCGTCTCGATTTTTTCGGCGATGCGATCGAGAGCATCCGCAGCTTTGATCCGCTGACCCAGCGCTCGACCGGTGCCGCGGCCGAGGCGGTGCTGCAGCCGGTCAGCGAAGTCTTGCTCGATGACGACGCGGTGCGCCGCTTTCGCCAGCGCTATCGCGAGGAGTTCGGCGCCACCGGGACCGATGACCCGCTCTATGAAGGGGTCAGCGCCGGGCGCCGCTATGTCGGCATGGAGCACTGGCTGCCGCTCTACTATGAGCGGCTTGAGACCCTGTTCGACTATCTGCCGGGCGCATGGCTGTCGCTCGATCACCAGGCCGACGAGGTGCGCGGCCATCGGCTCGATGCGATCGCCGATTTTTACGGTGCGCGTCGCAATGTGACGACCGCCGCTCGCGCCGGCGCCCCGGTCTATCGCCCGGTGCGGCCGGACCAGCTCTATCTTGACGAACGCGAATGGCAGGCGGCGCTGGCTGACCGGCCGGTGGTGCAGCTGTCACCATTCGCCGCCCCCGAAAGCAGTCCCGACCGGATCGATGCCGGCGCCCGGCCGGCGCACAATTTCGCCGCTGAGCGCGCCGATCCGCGGATCGTGCTGTTTGAAGCGGTGCGCGACTATCTCGATGGTGAGCACAAATCCGGCCGACATCCCGCGGTCGCGGCGTTCAGCGAAGGTTCGGCCGAACGGCTCGCCGGCGTGCTGCGCGAGCGCGGCGTCACCGATTTGCGCCGGGTTGCCGATGGCGATGCGCTCTCGGCGCTGCCGGCTGGTGCGGTCGGTCTCGCCGTGCTGCCGATCGAGCAGGGCTTTGTCACCGACAGGCTCGTCATGCTCGGCGAGCAGGACATCCTCGGCGACCGCCTCGTTCGCACCCCGCGTCGGCGGCGCAATCTCGACCAGTTTATCACCGAGGCGACCAATCTTTCGCCTGGCGACCTCGTCGTGCATGCCGACCATGGCATCGGCCGCTACGAAGCGCTGGAGACGATCGATGTCGCCGGCGCGCCGCATGACTGCCTGCGCGTGCTCTATGCCGGCGACGATCGGCTCTACGTCCCGGTCGAGAATATCGAGGTGCTGTCGCGCTTCGGCTCCGAGGACAATGCGGCGCAGCTCGATCGCCTTGGCGGCGTCGCCTGGCAGTCGCGCAAGGCGCGGGTCAAGGAACGCATCCGCGATATCGCCGGCGAATTGATCCGGGTCGCGGCTGAGCGCCAGCTGCGGCCAGGCGAGGTGGTGAGTCCGCCCGAAGGAATTTATGAAGAGTTCGCCGCCCGTTTTCCCTATCCCGAAACCGACGACCAGCTGAACGCGATTGCCGACACGCTCGCCGATCTCGCCTCCGGCCGGCCGATGGACCGGCTGATCTGCGGCGATGTCGGTTTCGGCAAGACCGAGATCGCATTGCGCGCCGCTTTTGTCACGGCGATGGCCGGCGATCAGGTCGCGGTCGTGGTGCCGACGACGCTGCTGGCGCGCCAGCATTTCCGCAATTTCACCGAGCGTTTCGCCGGGTTGCCGCTGCGCATCGGCCAATTGTCGCGGCTGGTGGCGGCGAGGGAGGCGCGCGCAGTCAAGAAGGAGCTTGTCGAAGGCCGTCTCGACATCGTGATCGGGACTCACGCGCTCTTGGCCAAGGATGTCCGCTTCGCCCATCTCGGGCTCCTGATCATCGACGAGGAACAGCATTTCGGCGTCTCACAAAAGGAGAAGCTGAAGCAGCTCAAGGCCGACGTCCATGTGCTGACACTGACCGCGACGCCGATCCCGCGGACCTTGCAGCTGGCATTGTCGGGCGTGCGCGAGATGAGCCTGATCGCCTCGCCGCCGATCGACCGCCTGGCGGTGCGCACCTTTGTCATGCCTTACGATCCGGTCACGATCCGTGAGGCGATCCTGCGCGAGCGCGACCGCGGCGGGCAAATCTTCTATGTCGTGCCGCGCATCACCGATCTCGACGAAGTCAGCCAGCGGCTGCGCGAAATCGTGCCCGAGATCAAGTTCGCCACCGCGCATGGGCGCATGGCGGCGGCCGATCTCGAAGCGGTGATGACCGCGTTTGACGAGCGCGCCTTCGATCTCCTGCTGTCGACCAACATCATCGAATCGGGGCTCGACATCCCGTCGGCCAACACGCTGATCGTGCACCGCGCCGACATGTTCGGATTGGCGCAGCTCTATCAGCTGCGTGGCCGGATCGGCCGGGCCAAGCTGCGTGCCTATGCCTATCTGACCCTGCCCGAGCGCCGGCAATTGTCGGCTACCGCGCAGCGTCGCCTCGAGGTCATGCAGACGCTCGACAATCTCGGCGCCGGTTTCCAGCTGGCGAGCCACGATCTCGACATCCGCGGCGCCGGCAACCTGTTGGGCGACGAGCAGTCGGGCCATATCCGCGAAGTTGGCATCGAGCTCTATCAGCACATGCTCGAAGAGGCGGTTGCGACGGCGCGCAGCCGCGACGGGGAGGCGCCGGCGGCCGAGGAATGGAGCCCGCAGATCACGGTCGGCACACCCGTTTTGATTCCGGAGGGCTATGTCGCCGATTTGGGCGTGCGGCTCGGGCTCTACCGGCGCATCGCCGCGTTGAGCGACCGGCGCGAGATCGACGCCTTCGCCGCCGAGCTGATCGACCGCTTCGGTCCATTGCCGTCCGAGGTCGAGAACCTTTTGCAGATCATCGCGATCAAAGGGTGGTGCCGCGACGCCGGGGTCGAGCGCGTCGAGGCCGGGCCCAAGGGGGCGGTCGTCACGCTGCGCGGCAACCGCTTTGCCAATCCCGCCGGCCTCGTCGATCTGATCCAGCGCAATTCGGGCACATTGAAGCTCCGCCCCGACCAGAAACTCGTCTATCTGCGCCGCTGGGATGACGCCAAGGAGCGTCTCGCGGGGGTCGCCCGCCTGCTCCAGGCGCTGGTCAAGATTGCCCGCACCCCAGCGGCTGTGGCCGAAGCGGCATTGCCGGCAGCAACCCCGACGCCGGTCAAGCCAACGCTGGCGCGGCGGGCCTGAGGCGGTCGGGCCCGCAAGTGCCGGGAAACCCGTCGCCCGCCTCTCCTCGGTTACCGCTCAGCGGTTGATGATGATATCGACGCGGCGGTTATAGACCGTGGGGTCGCTTGACCCGGTCTGGCCGATCGGTTGCTGCTCGATCAGCGCGGGTGCCACGCCATCGGCTTCGAGCTGGTCGGCGACGATCGAGGCGCGGGTCATGGCGAGGTATTTGTTGGTCCGCACCGTCCCGGTGGCGCTGGCCCGCGCCTGAACCGTGATCGACTTCGCATCGATCGCCTTCGCCCGCTTGGCCACGGTTGCGATGATGGTTTTCGCCCGTGGCGAGAGATAGGCGCTGAACTCGTTGAAATAAATGAGATAGCGCGGTATCGTGGCAGACACGGTCGCCGCGCCCCGCGCCGCGGATGTGCTGGCCGTCGCCGCTGGCGGGCTCGTCGTCGGCGCAGTTGCCTGGGCGCGCGCGCCGACCGGGCACGCCAGCACCGCGAGCACCAGCGGCAACCAAATAGACTGTCGAAGCGTCGCTCTCATCCTCTTCCCCCGCAACATGCCCCGCGGCAATCCTGGCCGGGTCGTTCCCCCGCGGCCGGCCATGTATGCGGTTTTGCCGGTCGATCCGCAAGGCTCGCCGCGCACACGGAAATCGCCCGAATCACGCGACGATCGCGCTGCGCTGCATCGCCAGCGCATTTCCCGTGTTGATAAGAGGACGGCCGGCTTTCGGACCCGATCGGCGATCGGTCGGTTTGCCGGCTCGCTCGCAACGGGAGTCAGACGATGTATCTCGCTCGCTTTTCCTATGACGTGCTGCCGATCAACCGCCAGCGCGCGATCGACTTCATCCAGCGCGAAGTCGAGGCCGCGCGCGCCAGCGGGCTCGTCGCCCGGATGCTGGTGCCGTTGACCCGCGGCCAAGGGCAGGGTGCGGCATTGCAGTTCGAGGTCGAATTGAGAGGGCTCGACCAGCTCGACCAGTTTCGCAGCAGAGGGGTCGGCTCCTCCGAGGAAACCGGCAATTGGATGCACGCGTTCAGCGCAGTGCTGAGGGAGCCGCCCGCTGTGGAGATCCTGCGTTTCGAGACCTGATCCGCATTTTGCGTGGCGGGGGCAGGTCTGCGCGGCGAGGTGCGGGCGCACCACATATTAGCGAAGCGATGACGCCGGCCGGAAACCGAATGTTTCCGGGATTTCGGTTACGCTGTGACGGGACAGAGGAGGCCCGTTATGGACATCGTCTTTGCCCGCCCGCTGCCCCCGGCTGCGCCGTTGCGCACCGCGATCCGTGACAGCACCCGCCGCGACGAGACCGCAATGGTGGCGCGCATCCTTGCCGCCGCCGAATTTCCGGCGCGGGCGCGCGAGCGGATCGCCGAGCGTGCCCGCGATCTTGCCGCCGCCGTCCGCCGCGGCCGGCTCGGTGGCGGCCTCGACGCGTTTCTGCACGAATATGCGCTGTCCTCACAGGAGGGGGTGGCGCTCCTGTGCCTGGCCGAAGCGCTGTTGCGCATTCCCGACACCGAGACCGTCGACCGGCTGATCCGCGAAAAGTTCGGCGAGAGTGACTGGGCTCAGCATCTCGGGCATTCGGCTTCGGTCTTTGTCAACGCCTCGACCTGGGCGCTGATGCTGACGGGGCGGCTCCTGCATTCGCAGCGTGAGGTGCATGACCTGCCGGCCGCATGGCAGCGCTTTGTCGCGCGGTCGAGCGAATCGTTGGTGCGCCAGGCGGTGACCGCAGCGATGCGCATTCTCGCCCGGCAGTTTGTCATGGGGCGCACGATCGGCGAGGCGCTCGACCGCGCCCGGCCGGCCGAGCAGCAGGGTTGGCGGCATTCCTACGACATGCTCGGGGAGGCGGCGTTGACCGCGGCCGATGCGGCACGCTACCTCGCCGCCTATCGCGACGCGATCGCCGCGATCGGCCGTGCGGCGGCGGGCACGGAGATGGCCGCGGCCGCCGATATCGCGGTCAGGCCGGGCATCTCGGTCAAGCTGTCGGCGCTGCATCCGCGCTACGAGACGGCGCAGCGCGAGCGGGTGCTCGCCGAGATGACGCCGCGGCTGCTGGCGCTGGCGATCGAGGCGCGGTCGGGCGGCATCGGCCTGACCATCGATGCCGAGGAGGCCGACCGTCTCGATCTGTCGCTCGATCTTTTCGAAGCCGTGGCGCTCGCCTCGGAATTGGCCGGGTGGGACGGGCTCGGCCTTGCCGTGCAGGCCTATCAGAAGCGGGCCTTGCCGTTGATCGACTGGCTCGCCGATCTCGCCCGGCGCAGCCGGCGGCGGCTGATGGTGCGTCTCGTCAAGGGCGCCTATTGGGACAGCGAGATCAAGCGTAGCCAGGAGCGCGGCCTCGACGGCTACCCGGTCTATACCCGCAAGCTCGCCACCGACGTCTCCTATCTCGCCTGCGCCCGGCGCTTGTTCGCCGAGGGCAGCGCGTTCTACCCGCAATTCGCGACGCATAATGCGCAGACCGTCGCCGCCATCCTCGAACTCGCCGGCTCGCGGCGGGACTGGGAGTTCCAGCGCCTGCACGGCATGGGGGAGGCGCTTTACGCCGAAATCGTCGGTCCGGACAAGCTCGACCTGCCGTGCCGCGTCTATGCTCCGGTCGGCAGTCACGAGGAACTCTTGGCCTATCTGGTGCGGCGGCTGCTTGAAAACGGCGCCAATACCTCGTTCGTCAACCGTCTTGTCGACGACCGCCAGCCGATCGACGAGATCGTCGCCGACCCGATCGCGCGCCTCGCCCGGACCGAGCACAAGCCGCATCCGCGCATCCCGCTGCCGGCCGATCTCTACATGCCGGCGCGACGCAACTCGCGCGGGCTCGACCTCAGCGATCTTCCGGCGCTCGCAGCGCTGCGCGGCGAGCTTGAACAGGCTTTCGGCCAGACCTGGCATGCCGCACCAATCGTCGGCGGGGTCGAGCAGCCCGGCGACGGCGAGGCGGTGTTCAATCCGGCCGACCACGGCACCCGGATCGGCACCGTCATCGAGGCCGGTGCGGAGCAGGTGAGCCGGGCGCTCGCCGGGGCGGCCGCGAGCTTTCGCGGCTGGGAGCGCCGGCCGGCCGCCGAACGGGCGACGATCCTCGAACGCGCTGCCGACCTTTACGAACAGCATCGCGCCGCGCTGATCGCATCGATCATCGGCGAAGGCGGACGCACGATCCCGGCAGCGATTGCGGAAGTGCGCGAAGCGGTGGACTACCTGCGCTATTACGCGATGCGCGCCAATACCGATTTCGCCGCACCGGAACGGCTTCCAGGCCCGACCGGCGAGCGCAACCGGCTTTCATTGCACGGGCGCGGTGTCTTCGCCTGCATCTCGCCGTGGAATTTCCCGCTGGCCATCTTCACCGGCCAAATCGCAGCGGCACTGGCTGCGGGCAATGCCGTTATCGCCAAGCCGGCCGAGCAGACCCCGCTCACCGCCGCCGCCGCGGTCCGTCTGTTGCACGCGGCCGGCACCCCGGGCGATGTGCTGCATCTGCTACCGGGAAGCGGCACGACGGTTGGCGCGCCGCTCGTCGCCGACCCTCGGGTCGCGGGTGTCGCCTTTACCGGCTCGACCGAGACCGCCCGCGAGATCAACCTGACGCTCGCCCGACGCCCCGGCCCGATCGTGCCACTGATCGCCGAGACCGGTGGGCAGAACGCGATGATCGTCGATTCCTCGGCCCTGGCCGAGCAGGTCGTCGCCGACGTGCTGGTCTCGGCATTCGAAAGCGCCGGGCAGCGCTGCTCGTCATTGCGCCTCTTATATGTCCAGGCCGATATCGCCGACCGGCTGCTGGCGATGCTGAGGGGAGCGATGGCCGAGCTCACGATCGGCGACCCGGCACTGCTGGCGACCGATATCGGCCCGGTCATCGACGCGGCCGCCCGCGACACGCTCGAAGCACACGCTGCCCGCATGTCGCGCGAAGGCCGTCTGCTCTACCGATGCGCGTTGCTGCCGGGACATGAGCACGGCACGTTTTTCGCGCCCATCGCCTTCGAGATCGACAGCGCGCGGCGGCTCGACCGCGAGGTGTTCGGTCCGATCCTGCATATCGTGCGCTGGCAGGCCGACCGCCTCGACCCGGTCCTGGCCGAGATCGATGCGACCGGTTACGGGCTGACCCTCGGCGTTCACAGCCGCATCGACGAGAACGTCCGCTACATCCTCGACCGGCTGCGCATCGGCAACAGCTATGTCAACCGCAACATGATCGGCGCCGTCGTGGGGGTGCAGCCGTTTGGCGGCGAGCGGCTCTCCGGCACCGGGCCAAAGGCCGGCGGGCCGCGCTACCTCGACCGCTTCGCCACCGAGCGCACCGTCGCCACCGACACCACCGCCGCCGGCGGCAACGCCAGCCTCCTCTCGCTGCAGGAAGAGGAAGGCTGACGCCGGTTCGGCGCGTCGATTTCCCGAGCCAGAACCGATCAGGCCTGAGCCGACCAGGCCAGAGGCCAGAGCCGATCAGGCCGGGTCAGGCCGCGCCGCAATCACGCCGGGGTCAGACGACGCCGTCCTTGTGCAGCTTTGCGACATCCTCGGGGCTGAGGCCGAGCCATTCGCCCAACGCCTCGGTGGTGTGCTCGCCGAGCAGCGGTGCCGGCTTGAGCGGCGCCGGGGCGCCGTCGAACCGGACCGGCCAGGTCGTCATCGGCATCTGCCAATCGCCGTGATGCATCGTCTGCAGGATGCCGCGCTTCCAGAAGCTCTCCTCGTTGGTCAATTCCATCGAATCGAACACCGCACCCGCCGGCACGCCGGCACCGCTGATCAGCGCCGTCGCTTCTTCCTTAGAACGTTGGCGCGTCCACTCGGAGACCATCTCGTTGACCTCGGCCTCGCGTTCGAGCCGCGCCGCGGGTGTGTCATAGCGCGGATCGCCGATCAGGTCCTCGCGCCCAATCAGCTTTAGGAGCCGCGGCCAATGCTGCGGGTTGGCGCGGCTGGTCAGCATGTAGACGTAATCGTTGGGGCCGCCAGGTTTGCACGGAAAAATCCCTGAGGGGATGTTGTTGCCGCTCCCAGGCTGGCGCTGTGCGGCCTTCTTGGTCTGCGCCTGCCGGATGAACATGCCGCGGCTGTAATGCATGACCGAATCCTGCATCGCCGCCTGCAATTGCCGGCCCTTGCCGGTCGTGTTGCGCTGGTAGAGTGCGGCAAGGATGCTGAACGCCAATAACATGCCGGTGCCGGTGTCGCCGATCGTCGGGCCGGGTTTTTGCGGCGGTCGGTCCCGCTCGCCGGTGATGCTCATCGCCCCGCCGACCGCCTGCGCGATCGGATCGAAGCACAGGCCCTTTTCATAGGGGCTGCCTTCGCCGAAACCCTTGACCTGGGCATAGATGATGCGCGGGTTGAGCGCGCTGATCACGTCATAGCCGAGGCCCAGTTTCTCGATCGTGCCGGGGCCGAAATTCTCGGTGAAGACATCGGCCTTCTTGGCCATCTCCTTGACCAGCGCGAGACCGCGCTCGGATTTGAGATCGACCGTGACCGAGCGCTTGTTGGCGTTGTAGATCATGAAATAATAGGGGTCGGCGACACCGCGGCGGCCGGCCTCGCCGCCATCGGGGTTCTCGATCTTGACGACATCGGCCCCCATCCAGGCAAGCGCCTCGGTGCAGGTGGTCCCGGCTTCGAACTGGGTCAAATCCAGGACCTTGATGCCGGCGAGACAATTCGGCGGTACCGGTGTCGTTTGGTCCATTGTCTGTCACTCCTTGTGGAACGACGTTTGTGAGTTGTGGAACGACGTTTTCGAGTTGCGGACGACGTTCAGTTCATCCCTTCGGCCTGCAGTGCGCGCTGCACCGCCGGACGCGCCATCATGCGTTCGAAATGCGCTGCGCAATTTTTCGGCAATTGCAGCCCGACCCGCTTGGCGCCCCAATATTCGACATAGAACAGCGCCGCATCGGCAATCGAAAGATCATTGCCGCCAAGATAGTTCTTGCCTTCGAGCGCCTTGTCGACCACGGCAAAGCCCTTGTCGATCTGTTCGCGGCCTTGCGCCTTGACCTTATCATGGTCGGCCGGCGACGGCGCGAAGCGCTCGGTGCGGAACAGCCGCGTGAAACCCTGCGCATGGATCGTGCCGACCGCATACTCCATGACCTCGGCCGCCCGGATCATCGTTTCGCCATCCTTGGGGAGCAAATTGGCTTGCGGATTCTGCATCCCGAGCCAAAAGGCGATGACCGGGAACTCGGTCAGGATCGAGCCGTCGTCGCGCTCCAGGGTCGGCACCTTCGATTTCGCATTGACGCCGGTAAAGGGCGGCTTGTACTGCGCACCGTCGCGGAAATTGACGATTTCCGTCTGATATGGCTTGCCGATCTCCTCGAGCAGCACATGGATGCCGATCGAGCAGGCACCGGGGGCGTAATAGAGCTTCATCGCGGGTCTCCTCGTTCGAGTTGACGGGCTGATCGGGGGCCGAAGCTAGCACGGCGATGCTGAACCGCGCATCCCCTTTGGCCGCACATCCCCTTCGGAGCGCGCCTGACGCCGCTCTCCGCCCGTCAGATCGCCAACCCCCGTCGGGAAGTCCGGTCGTGTCCCGTGCGTGCCGGCCGTCTGCTGCGGCGTGCCGGGGCTGCGCCCGCTGCTAGCCGCCTTCGAGCTTGGGGATGAAGAAGACTTCGCTCCCCTGGCGCAGGGGCTGCAGATAGCCGATCTCGTGGAGCTCGCCATCGATCGCGACCGTGGTCTCCTTTTCAAGATGCTCGGCGAGGCCGGGATAGAGTTGGTCGAGCGCCTTGATGACGCCGCGCAGGCTCGATGCCGCGATGTCGAATTCGCGCGTGCCGCTGGTATAGCGGCGGCTGAACCCGCTCGACAGCACCACCCGCGCGGTCGTCCCGGGCATGTTCCTGTTCCTGCCCCTAATCCGCGGCAACTGCGTCGAGAGCCGCGCGGATCCTCGGCGGCGACATCGGCAGTTCGGTCAGCCGCCGGCCGATCGCGTGGTCGATCGCGTTGGCGATCGCCGCCATCGGCGGACAGATATTGACCTCGCCCACCCCCTTCGCCCCGTAAGGATGCGCCGGGTTCGGCACCTCGACCAGCACCGCCTCGATCATCGGGATGTCGGGAGCGACCGGCACCCGGTAGTCGAGAAAGCCGGGATTATCGAGCCGTCCGTTCTTGTCGTAGATGTATTCCTCGTTGAGCGCCCAGCCGATGCCCTGGGCGACACCGCCCTGGATCTGCCCTTCGACATAGGAGGGGTGGATCGCCTTGCCGACGTCCTGGGCGGCGACATAGCGCAAGACCGTGACCTTGCCGGTTTCGGGATCGACCTCGACATCGCAGAACTGGGTCGTGAAGCCCGGCGCCTGGCCGCCGGCATTGACCGAGGCGGCGGCGGTGATTGGACCCCCGGTCAGCGCCTTCTTGGCGGCGATCTCCTTTAGTGACAGCGGGGCAAAATCGCCGACATTGGCGCCCGCGGGCTTGGCATGGCCGTCCTCCCAAAGGACGCCATCGACATCGACGTCCCAGATCACCGCCGCCCGCTTGCGCAATTCGTCGACGATCTTTCTGCTGGCCTCGACGATCGCGGTGCCGGTGGCGAAGGTGACGCGCGAGCCGCCGGTCGGGTTGGTGAAGCCGACCGAGGCCGTGTCGGCGACAAACGAGCGCACCTGACTGTAGTCGATGCCGAGCGTCTCGGCCGCCATCAGCGCCATCGAGGCGCGCGAGCCGCCGATATCGACACTGCCGGTGGTGATCGTGACCGTGCCGTCCTCGTTGACCTGCACCGTCGCACTCGACTCGCCACCGCCATTGAACCAATAGCCCGAGGCGACCCCGCGCCCCTGGTTCGGCCCGAGCGGCGCCTGGTAGGCCGGATGGTTGATCAGGGCTTCGAGCGTCTCGACATAGCCGCGATGGGCCATCTTCGGCCCGTAGATCATCGTCGTTCCCGGCCGTGCGGCGTTTTTGAGCCGCAATTGCAGCGGGTCGATGCCGATCTTCTGGGCCACGATGTCGAGCGTGCTTTCGACCGCGAAAGCCGAGATCGGCGAGCCCGGCGCGCGGTAGGCCGAGGCCTTGGGACGATTGCTGACGACGTCGTAGCCGACCGTGCGCGCATTCGGGATATTGTACGGCGCGAAGGCGCACAGGCATGCATTCATGACCGGCGAGCCGGGGAAGGCGCCGGCTTGGAATTTGAAGACGCCATCGGCGGCGGTGATCGTGCCGTCCTTCTTGGCGCCGATCTTGACCCACATCGAGGCGCCCGAAGTTGGCCCGGTCGCCTTGAACACCTCGTCGCGGCTCATCACCATCTTGACCGCGCGACCCGATTTCTTCGACAGCGCCGCCGCGATCGGTTCGAGATAGACCGGGATCTTGCCGCCAAAGCCGCCGCCGATCTCGGAGGGTGTCACCCGCACATCGCCGATGCTCATGCCGAGCAGCTTGGCGGTCATCGCCCGCACCCCGAAATGGCCCTGGGTCGCGGTCCAGATCTCGGCCTGGCCATCGGCCTCGACCCGCGCCGCGCAGGCATGCGGCTCGATATAGGCCTGATGCACGGCGGCGGTCTTGAATTCCTTCTCGACGACGATGTCGGCCTCGGCAAAACCCGCTTCGAGGTCGCCGATCTGGAATTCGAGCTTTTTCGAGATGTTCGAGGGCCTGATCGGCGCCGGCTCGATGCCGCGGGTGATCATGTCTTCGAACAGGAGCGGCGCATCGGGCGCCATCGCCTCGTCGACATCGATCACATGCGGCAGCACCTCGTAATCGATCTCGATCAGTGCCGCTGCCTCTTCGGCGAGCGATTTGCTGGCCGCGGCGACGGCAGCGACCGGGTGGCCCTCATAGAGCGCTTTTTCGCGCGCCATGATGTTGCGCGTGATATGCCAGAAATTCTGCGCGACCCGCTCCGGACCGACATATTCGAACTTGTGATCGGGGAAATCGGCGGCGGTCACGACCGCGCGCACGCCGGGCAGGGCCAGCGCCTTTGACGCGTTGATCGAGCGGATGCGGGCATGCGCGTGCGGCGAGCGGATGACCTTGCCGTAGAGCGCCCCGGCCATCGCCAGATCGGCACCATACATCGCCCGGCCGGTGACTTTCGGCACCCCGTCGGGACGGATCGGCCGCGTACCCACCCATTTGTAGCGCGATGGTGTGATATCGTTCACGGCATTCTCCTGCTCGCCGGATCAGAAATGCAACTGGCCGGCAGCGTCGCGCGGCCGGCGTGCAAATGCAAGCTCCGGCGTGCTCGGCGATGATCGCCCGGGCTGGTCACGCGGCCGGCGCCCGGGGCAGCGCATCGCCCTCGGGCGGGCGCGCGCCAGGCGCTGCTTCGGGTTCTCTTGCCGTTCCCCGACAGAACGTGCTAAGCCCTTGCCGCCGTTCGGTCGGAGAGGTGCCGGAGCGGTCGAACGGGGCGGTCTCGAAAACCGTTGTCCTCCTTGCGGGGGACCGAGGGTTCGAATCCCTCCCTCTCCGCCAGCGGCGAAGGTGTACGAAAGCCCACGAACAGAAAAATGATAGAAATCAAAAGCTACTAGGTGCAACCGGTCTGGACACCTTCGCCGCTCTTCGCCACTATCCGGCTTACGGTGGTGGGATAACTGGTGGGACGAAAATGGCGAAGGCGATCGACAGATTGTCGGCGCTCGGCCTGAAGAGCAAAGGGCCGGGCATGCACCCCGATGGCGCCGGCCTCTATCTCTGCGTCGGCGCCACCGGCAGGCGCAGCTGGATCTTCCGCTACATGTTTGAGGGCAAACGGCATGAGATGGGGATCGGGCCGTTGCACACGATCGGGCTCAAGGAAGCGCGCGAGCGCGCGCGGCGGTGTCGCGAGCAACTCCTTGACGGCATCGATCCGCTCGCCGCAAGGCAGACGCAGCGCCAAGCCGTCAGGCTCGACCACGCGAAAGCGATAACGTTCCAGGAATGTGCCGAGCGGTACATCGAGGCTCACCGGCCGACCTGGCGCAACGCCAAGCACGCCGCACAATGGCCGTCGACGCTCGAGACCTATGTCTACCCGATCTTCGGCGACCTGCCGGTGCAGGCGATCGACGAAGGCCTTGTCGTAAAGGCGCTGGAACCGATCTGGTCGACTAAGGCCGAGACTGCGACGCGCGTCCGTCAGCGAATCGAAGCAGTGCTCGATTGGGCAAGCGTACGCAAGTTCCGCCGAGGCGAAAATCCGGCGCGTTGGAAAGGCTGCCTCGAAAGCCTGCTGCCGAAACCGGCGAGTGCCAAGCGAGCCGTACGACGGGCGACCGGCCGCGCCGAGCATCATGCGGCACTCCCTTACGACGAGATCGCGGCATTTGTCGCCGAGTTGCGTCGCCAGGACGGGATGGCGGCACGCGCGCTCGAATTCGCGGTCCTGACTGCGGGCCGCACCGGGGAGGTCATCGGCGCCCGGTGGGATGAAGTCAATTTCGCCGAGTGCGTCTGGACGGTGCCGGCCGAGCGAATGAAGGCGGGCCGGGACCACCGGGTGCCGCTTGCGCCGCTGGCGATCGCGATCCTCGATGAGCTCGCTCGGCAGCGGCCGCCGGGCGACGATGCACCGGTCATCTTCGCTGGCCCCAAGCGCGGCAAGCCACTCAGCAACATGGCGATGCTGATGTTACTGCGGCGGATGGGCCGCGGGGAGCTGACGGTGCATGGCTTTCGGTCGACCTTCCGCGACTGGGCGGCCGAACGCACCAACTTCCCAGCCGAGGTCGTCGAAATGGCGTTGGCGCACGCCGTATCGGACAAGGTCGAAGCGGCTTACCGGCGCGGCGATCTCTTCCAGAAGCGCCGCCAGTTGATGGCGGATTGGGCGGGTTTTTGCAATGCGGCGCCAAGCGGCGGTTCGGTGGTGCCGCTGCGCGCCTCCCACGGATAGCCGCGTACGGCCGGCCCCGAACGGATTCCACCAACGCCTTTCTGGCGCACGCGATATTTCGCCCTGGAAGTGATGGCCCGACCGAATCGCCGCGACATCGATCTCGCCGACGTGTCACGGGCGATTGCACAGCCGGCGCGCAAATAGCGCCAGCACGATGGGCGCTGCGGCATTGGTATTGGGTAACGGAGCGGCAACGCTGGCTGCGCGTCGTCACCGAACCGGATGGCGAGACCGTCCACAACGCCTTTTGGGATCGAGACTTCGAGCCATGAACGAAGAACCGACCATCCGCTATTACCCCGACACCGACACGATGGCGATCGAGTTGCGCCCCTGGCCCGAAATGCCGCCGGACAGCGACCGCGACCAAATCGGCGGCCAGGATGCCGGAGAGGATTTGGTGATCCACCACGCTGCCGACGGCCGGCCGTGGCTGTGGGAGATCGAGCACGCCTCCGCTCACCCGGAGCATATTGTGGCCGCGCTTGCCCAGCTGCGGGGCGTCGTCGCGGCTTGATTGTCCTAATTTTGATAGGCCGTTCACGATTCGGTCGGAGGCGCCCATCCTCTGAAAGGTTGTTCCCTTATGTGCAGCTGAATCCCGACGGCACAGGACGAACGAGGAACAAGGCCAGTTTCCGTTGCCGCAAAACGAGGAGAATGCGCTAGCTGGCGCCCGGCCATCGTCCTTGCCAAGGTTGGGGTCGGGGGTTCGAATCCCCTCGCCCGCTCCAGATTTTTCAGATAATATATAATTAGTGACGCGTTGGGATGTAGCCTTCGTGTGCAAATGAACACGGGACCATATCCACTCGCCGGAGCCGCAGAGGCCTCCCGACGGTGACAGCCACCGGAACTCGTGGCCGCGGAAGCTCATCCGAACCCAGGCTAACCCCTTCATGCCTGCCCGGCTCTACGTCTGGCGAGCGATCCGGCCATGTCAGCGATTCTGTCCAAATTGTTTTGCGGGGCCGAATGAGAGGTGGCAGTTGATGGGCTCCGAGCGGCCGACACGTCGTGCGGTTGCAAACAAAACACGAATTGTGTTTCACTCGCCCGCCCCGCCGCGATGTCTCCTCACCCCTGCCCCTCGCCTATCTCGATCAGCTGAACCCGGAACAGCGACAGGCTGTCGAGCACGGGAACGGCGAGGCGAATGGCCTCTCGGCGAGGCCGCTTCTCGTCATTGCCGGCGCCGGCTGCGGCAAGACGAGTACTTTGGCGAACCGCGTCGCCCACCTGATCGTCAACGGCGCCGATCCGCGCCGGGTTCTGCTGATGACGTTTTCGCGCCGGGCTGCCGCCGAGATGACCCGGCGGGCCGAGCGCATCGTCGCTAGCGCGACCGGCGGCGGCTGCCGCCGGCACCGGCGGTCGGCTGGGCTGGGCCGGCACGTTCCATGCGATCGGCGCCCGGCTGCTGCGCGCCTACGCCCGCGAGATCGGCCTCGATCCCGCCTACACGATCCACGACCGCGGGTATTCGGCCGATCTCTTGAACGTCGTGCGGCACCAGCTCGGGTTTTCGAAGATGCCGGTGCGATTTCCGACGAAGGGCACGTGCTTGGCCATTTATTCGCGCTGCGTCAACGCCACCTTGCCGATCGAGGACGTGCTGCGGACGTCGTTCCCATGGTGCGCCGAATGGGCCGATGCGCTGCAGAAACTCTTCGCCGCCTATGTCGAAGCCAAGCAGCGGCAAGTGGTTCTCGATTACGACGATCTGCTGCTCTACTGGGCGCAGATGATGACCGACCGGGGCCTCGCCGCCGAGATCGGCGGCCGCTTCGATCAGATCCTCGTCGACGAGTATCAGGACACGAACCGCCTGCAGGCCGCGATTCTGCTGGCGCTGAAGCCCGACGGCGCGGGCCTTACCGTTGTCGGCGACGACGCACAGTCGATCTATTCGTTTCGCGCCGCGACGGTGCGCAACATCCTCGATTTTCCCGGCCAGTTCGGCCCGCCCGCCGAGATCGTGACGCTCGCGCGGAACTACCGCTCGACGCAGGCGATCCTGAACGCGGCCAATGGCCTGATCGGGCACGCCGGCGAGCGCTTCACGAAAAATTTGTGGACCGACCGCAACGGCGGCGAGCGGCCGCAGATCGTGGCGGTGCGCGACGAAGCGGATCAGGCGGTGTACGTCGTCGAATGCATCCTCGAAAACCGGGAGGCCGGCGCCCGGCTGAAGCAGCAGGCGGTCCTGTTCCGCGCGTCGCACCACAGCGGTCCGCTCGAAATCGAGCTGACCCGGCGCAACATCCCGTTCGTCAAGTTCGGCGGTCTCAAATTCCTCGAGCCGCCCACGTCAAGGATCTGCTAGCGGTTCTGCGCTTCGTCGAGATCCCGCGGGACCGCATCTCGGGGTTCCGGGTCCTGCAGCTGCTGCCCGGCGTGGGCCCCAGCTCGGCGCAGCGCATCCTCGACGAGATCGCCGAGGCGGCCGACCCGCTCGGCGCACTGCTGCATGCAAGGCCGCCGCGCGCTCGCGAGCACTGGAATGGCTTTATCGAGATGGTCGGCGGTGTCGGCGACGGCGAAGCCCGTTGGCCGGGCGAACTGGAACGGGTCCGCCTCTGGTACGAGCGGTATCTTGTGCGCCTATACGACGACCCCCTGCCGCGCCGGGCGGATCTGCGCCAGCTCAAGCAGATCGCCGCCGGCTACCGATCGCGGCGGCATTTCCTGACCGAGCTGACGCTCGACCCGCCTGATGCGACGAGCGACGAAGCCGGCGTGCCGCTGCTCGACGAGGATTACCTGATCCTCTCGACGATACACTCGGCCAAAGGCCAGGAATGGCGGTCGGTGTTCGTGCTGAATGTGGTCGACGGCTGCATCCCGTCCGATCTCGCGACCGGCACGGCGGCCGACATCGAGGAGGAGCGGCGCCTGCTTTATGTCGCGGCGACGCGCGCCCGCGACGATCTTCGGCTGATCGTGCCGCAGCGCTTCTTCACCCACGGTCAGAGCACCTACGGCGATCGCCATGTCTATGCCGGGCGAAGCCGATTCATTCCGGAGGCGCTCCTCGGCCTGTTCGAGTGCACCGCCTGGCCGGCGGCGGCTGACGTCGGCGATGCGTTGCCGCCGCGGGATGGCCTACGTCTCGACGTCGGCGCCCGCATGCGGCGCATGTGGGGCTGAGCGGGGAGCCGGCCTTACAATCGTTCTGGCACCGCCCCACGATCGCGAGGTGTCGACATGGAAGCAGAGGATCGCAGCGAGGGCTTCACGCCGGGTCCGGCGACGCCGCGTAAGATCATCCATGTCGACATGGACGCCTTCTATGCCTCAGTCGAACAGCGCGACAACCCCGAATTGCGGGGCAAGCCGGTCGCGGTCGGCGGCTCGCGCGAGCGCTGCGTCGTCGCTGCCGCGAGCTATGAGGCACGGAAATTCGGCGTGCATTCCGCAATGCCCTCGGTGACGGCAAAGCGCAAATGCCCCGCGCTCATTTTCGTGAAGCCGCACTTCGACGTCTATCGGGCGACCTCACTGCAGATCCGTGAGATCTTCGCCGACTACACCCCGCTCGTCGAACCCCTGTCGCTCGACGAGGCTTACCTCGACGTCACGCAGAACCTGAAGGGCATCCCGTCGGCGGCGCGGATCGCGGAGGAGATCCGGGCAAGGATCCGCGCCGAAACGGAGCTCACGGCCTCTGCCGGCGTCTCCTACAACAAGTTCCTGGCGAAGCTCGCCTCCGATTACAGAAAACTGGACGGCCTCTTCGTCATCACCCCCGCGATGGGCCCCGTCTTTGTCGAAAGCCTGCCGGTCAGGAAATTCCACGGCATCGGTCCGGCAACCGCCGGCAACATGGAACGGCTCGGGATCAAGACCGGATTCGATCTTCGGGCGCGGAGCCTCGATTTCCTGCAGCAGCATTTCGGGAAGGCGGGCGGCTATTACTACTGGGCCTCACGCGGTATCGACGAGCGGCCGGTGGTAGCCAACCGTGTCCGCAAGTCGGTCGGCGCCGAGAACACCTTTCCCGCCGATCTCCATACCTACGAGGCTGCGAGCGAGGGCTGGAACGCGCCAGCTTCGCCTGGCGCATTGATAACAGATTTGATCGAGAATAGAGCGGCAGGGCAGGGGCCACTCCAACCGGAAGGGCTCGCGGCAAAGGCCAAGAGTCGGGCGGCGGCTCATTTGCTTGCGGCCCGATGTGATCGGTGTGATCGGCGGAATTACTCTCGCACACGCGGGGACGACGGGCTCGCAATTCTGAAAAGCTTACCTCGTCCCCTCAGCGCCGTTTCGGGTCGTTGCCGGACTGCGGTCGCGAGCGGTCGGGGTCGATTCAAGTATGACGCCGGGAGAGAACCAGAGGCGAGGTCCCATCCTCTTACAGCATTCGCCACACGTCGCGTTTTGAGGTAAGCTTTTCTTAAGCGGCAACGACCGCGAGGGGGAGGCGAACGTGGACATCGCGACCTGGCTCCACGGTCTCGGTTTAAGCGAATATGAGCAGGCGTTTCGCGAGAACGCTATCGAGCTTGAGCTTTTGCCCCGGCTCACCGCGGATGATCTCAAGGAAATCGGTGTCTTCCCCGTGGGCCACCGCCGCAAACTACTCGACGCGATCGCCGCGTTGCGCGCACCCGCCTCGCCCGCCCCCGACGACGCGAGAGACCCGAGGGCACAACCCGCCTCACCGGTCGATCTGGTCGGCGAGCGGCGGCAGGTAACGGTACTGTTTGCCGATCTCGCCGGTTACACGGCGTGGGGACAGCAGCTCGATGCGGAGGAGGTGCATGCCTTGCTCGAGCAATTCTTCGACCGCGCCGATCGGATCATCCAAGAGCATGGTGGTCGCATCGACAAGCACATCGGCGACTGTGTCATGGGTGTTTTCGGGGCCCCCATTGCGCACAGCGACGATGCCGAACGCGCCGCTCGTGCAGCGCTGGCCATAAGCGCCGCGATACCCGACGTGTCGGCTCAGGTAGGTCGTCCTATCGGCATCCACATCGGGGTAGCCGGCGGACAGGTCGTCGCCAGTCGCACCGGCAGTGCCAGTCATAGCGAGTACACGGTCACTGGCGACACAGTGAATCTCGCCTCTCGCCTCACCGCCGCCGCGGAAAAAGGCGAAATCCTGGCCTCGGATGATACGCATCGTGCACTTGCCGAGCGGTTCGACTGCGTCGATGCCGGCGCGCTGGACATCAAGGGCTTTGCCGAACCGATTCGGGCATGGCGCCTTCTCGGCCTGCGGCCGGTTGCGCGCGAGGAGCGCCCGTTCGTCGGTCGCCGCGGTGAACTTCGCCTATCGGAGTCCGCGCTGGCCGCCTGCCGCGAGACCGGGCGCGGGCAAACCATTTTCATCCGCGGCGAGGCGGGGATCGGCAAGACCCGGCTGATCGAGGAGATCCAACGGAAGGCGACGGAAGCGGGGTTTGCCTGTCATGCCGCGCTCGTGCTCGATTTTGGCAGCGGCGTGGGGCGCGACGCCACTCGGGCGCTCGCGCGCAGCTTGCTTGGCGCCGAGGTGACAACCAATACCGAGGCGGTGCGCGCTGCGGCCGCTACGGCGCTGTCGTCAGGTCTGGTGGCGAGCGACGATGCGGTTTTCCTCAATGACCTGCTTAATCTGCCGCAGCCGCCCGAGCTGAGACCCATTTACGAGGCAATGGATACGGGCACGCGCAGTCGGGGTCAGCTTGACCTCGTCACCCGAATACTCGATCGCAAAAGCCGGCAGCGCCCGCGCCTTTTAATCGTCGAAGACCTGCACTGGGCCGATCAGCCGGTACTAATGCAATTGGCTAGATTGACAATTGCGGTGGCGCAACACCCCGCCCTCCTGATTATGACATCGCGCATCGAAGGCGATCCGTTGGATGCGACATGGCGCGCACAGGTGTCCAGCGCCTCGCTGACGACGATCGATCTCGGTCCTCTGCCCTCGGATGATGCCCGCGCTCTTGCCGAGGCGCTAATCGCGGCGAATATGGCTTTCGCCGAGCGTTGCGTCGAGCGCGCCGCCGGCAACCCTCTTTTTCTCGATCAGCTTCTTCGTCATGCCGATGAAAGCCAGGCTATAGCGGTGCCTGGCTCAATCCAAAGTCTGGTACAAGAACGTATCGATCGGCTTGACTCGGCGGACAAAATGGCAGTGCAGGCTGCCTCTGTCCTCGGCCAGCGGTTCGCGGGCTCAGCTCTGGCGTACCTGCTCGACAGGCCGGATTACGTCCCGGAGCGTCTGATCTCGCGACTCCTGGTGCGGCCTCAGCTGGCGAGCGAAGGCGTGTTCCTGTTTACGCACGCACTGATCCGTGACGCAATCTATGACACCTTGCTCCGAAGCCGCCGGCGGGAGCTACACCAGCGTGCAGCGGAGTGGTATGCCGATCGCGATCCGGTATTGCGCGCCGAACATCTCGATCGGGCGGAGGATCCTAAGGCCGCCCAAGCTTATCTGGCCGCAGCTCGCTCGCAAGCGAGCGAATATCGTCAGGAAGCCGCGCTGCAACTCATCGAACGGGGTCTCGCGCTCGCCTCCGATCAGATCGATTGCTTCGCGCTAATGTGCCTCAAAGGCTAAATTCTGCATGACCTCGGCTCGATGCCAGAGGCGGGCCGCGCTTACCAGGCAGCGCTCGATGTGGCCGCTGATGATCGCGAGCGTTGCACAGCGTGGATCGGACTCGCCGCGGTGAAGCGGGTAACGGATGATCTTGCCGGAGCGATGGCTGATCTGGAGCAGGCCAACGCAGTAGCTGTGCCGCATCATCTTCTCCCAGAGCAGGCGCGCATTCATTTCTTGCGCGGAAACCTATGTTTTCCACGCGGCGACCTCGAAGGATGCCTCCGGGAACACGGAATTGGGCTCGAGTTGGCCAAGTGCGCTGGCGCGACCGAACTTGAGGCAATGGCGCTCGGCGGGCTCGGCGACGCCGAGTACGTTCGGGGACGGATGATCAGCGCGTACGATCGCTTCCGCCAATGCGTCGAGTTGTGCGAGCGGCATGGCTTTGGCCGCATCGAAGTGGCGAACCGCCCAATGATGGCCTTCACCCAATGGTTTGCCGGCGATACGAGAGGCGCGGTCGGGGTCGCCGACATTGCGATCGCCCGAGCGGCGCGGGTCGGGCATCGCCGGGCGGAAATGATTGGTCACCACGCGGCATTCTTCTGCCGCCACGCCCTGATGGATTTCGAAGCCGCCTCTCGGCATGCGCAATCTGCCCTGACGCTGGCGCAACAGCTGGGCGCGCGGCGTTTTGAAACGGAGGCGCTGGCATTTTTGGCGGAACTTCACCGGCTAGCTGGACGGCGCGCCGAGGCGATCGCCAACGCGGAAGAAGCCGTCAGGATCAGCCGTGAGACAAGCCCCGCGTTCCTCGGCCCGTTCGCCCTTGGCGTACTTGCCCTGGCGACCGACGATCCAACCGCGCGCCAAGCCGCGCTTCAAGAAGCGGAGGCGTTGCTCGACGCCGGCGCGGTGAGCCACAATCATCTGTTGTTTCCGCGCGACGCGATCGAGGCTTACTTCGAAGCCCGAGATTGGAAGCGTATGGAGCGTTGTGCGGCGGAGTTGGAACAATATACGGGGTCGGAGCCTCTGCCATTCGCGGATTTCTATATCGCGCGCGGCCGGGCGCTCGCCGCTTTCGGCCGCGGTCAGTCCGACGCAAGGGAGTTGACGGCGGAACTCGAGCGCATTCGGACTCAAGGTGAGCAGGTCGGCATTCGGGTCGCGTTACCTGTCATCGAGACCGCGATCAACCAGCTACGCGGGTAGTTTCGGCCGTCGGCGGTACAGCGCGAACCTCGGTATAGGGGCGAACCTCGCACACCCACATTCCACTAGGCGCGTTGTGCGCGTCGCCTCAGTCGACGCGCACAACGCGCACACCGATCTCGTCCAGATATAGAAAACCATACTTGCGTCATCCGTCCACAGGAGCCCGGCAAAGGCACTGCCGGCGTTCCAGCGGAGGCCAGCTTTTGATCGTGCCAACCAAGGGCTGCTGTGCGGCAACTGCCGCCGATCATCCCTGCCCCGGTCCCCGGCAATCTTGCTAGTGCTAGTTCGCGGTAGGGACGCTCATTGCTGAACGCCCCCCGCACAGATCCGAGCGGGCCCAATTCGGGCACTCGGCTCCTACCTTGGGTGTTTGACGGCAAAGCGCACACTCGGCCAAGGATGAAGGATCCGCGGCTGGGGGAGAAAGTCGTCGGCCAGCTTCCTCATCCGTGGCCACACCAGACGAGCCTTTTGGCTGCGCCGGCAGAGGCGCCGGTGCCAAAGCACGGTGACGTGGCGGCGGAAGGCACCGATCGCCGCGCTGTTCGTCGGCACGGCGTGGTAGGCAAAATAGCCGGTGACAACTTGGCTGAGCCATTTCCCGGTATCTGGGATCGGCACGTGCCAGCGCTGCCGCAGCCCTTCCTTGATCTCCCGTAACTTGGCGCGCATGCGGTCTGGGCGCGACTTCCGTTTTATCTGGAACTCGCCGCGTCGGGATTTGCCACAGATCAGCACAAAGCCCAGGAAGGTGAAGGTCTCCGGCTTGCCGAGCCCGCGCCTCTCGCGGTTCCGCGCCGCATGGCGGCCGAACTCGATCAGGCGGGTCTTGTCCGGATGCAGCGTCAGCGAGAACTCCCGCAGCCGTTCGCGCATCGCATCCCAGAAGCGCCGGGCGTCGGCCGCGTGCTCGAAGCCGATAACGGTGTCATCGGCATAGCGCACGATGATCATGTCGCCCGTGGCCTCGCGCCGTCGCCAGCGTTCAGCCCACAGATCGAAGACATAGTGGAGGTAGACGTTCGCGAGCAGCGGCGAAATCACCGAGCCCTGGCCCGTTCCCGTTTCCTCGACCGTCACGATCCCGTCTTCCAGGACACCGGCCCGCAGCCATTTCTGGACGAGCCGGATGATGCGCCTGTCGCCGATCCGGTGCTCCAGGAAGCGGACGACCCATTGCTGGGAGACCTCCGTGAAGAACGACCGGATGTCGGCGTCGAGGATGAAGTTCACTTTTCTGCTGGTGATCCCGACGATCAGTGCATCCAGCGCATCGTGCTGGCTGCGCCCTAGTCGGAACCCATACGAGAACCCGAGGAAATCCTCCTCGTAGATCGCGCTCAGCACCGCCGACACCGCCCTCTGGACGATCTTGTCTTCGAGCGCGGCGACCGCGAGCGGGCGCTTGCTGCCGTCTTCCTTCGGAATGTAGCTCCGCCGGGACGGCAGCGCCCGGTACGCACCCTTGCTGACCCGTGCATGCAAGTCATCGATCCGACGATCGAGGTCCTGCTCGTAGGTCTCCCACGTCATGCCGTCGATGCCGGGTGCGGCGTCGCGTTCGATCGCATAGAACGCCCTTCTCAGCATCGCGGGGTCGACGTGGTGGAGGAGCGCGGTGAACCTCTCCTTCTTACGTTGCCGTGCGGCCTGCCGTACGCGTTCCAGTGCCTGTGACACGCTTTCCCGGTCCTGCGCCCGGCGCGTGCGGTGCTGATCCGCGTTTCCCTTGGTCTCCGTCCTTGGCTCCGCCGGCTCCGCTGCGGCTCGCGCCGCTTTGTTCGTCGGCTTCCCAGCTACTACGACGGAGTCAGACTTCTCGGGCTCGTGCATCAGCGGCGACGGCTCCTCGCCTTCCCACTGCGGACCGGCGGCGTCCATCCGCCCGTCAAACCCGAGACCTCCCGGTTCCCATGCAAAGAGCTTCCGCACATGCCAGGTTCTTCGACCGCGCCGGAACGTCCGGTGCTCGCGCTATCGCACCGGCCCGTGTTGCCTTCCGTGTTATCAAGCACGTCGGCCTCCGGATTGGGACTTTCGCGGCTCAATGGCTGGCCTGTGCGTTCCCCTGTCAACGCTTCGTCGCCATCTTCGCAAATGTCGCCGCATGACTCGGGGGCCAGTGTGGTTCGCTATACCTTCACTGCAAGAGACTTTCACTCTCTACTCTTTGCCGGTTTCGCCGGCGCACTGATAACGTCCTGTATCTCGCGTAAGTTGATCACGCTCTGTTTCATCGGAACGAATCGGAGACACGGGGAGGGGAGGGGCGTCGCGTTACGTCGGTGCGAGATGCAGCGGTACCGGCCAAAGCCGCCCGCTCACGACGTCGAGGGATCGAACGAAGGCGCTGCATCGACAATTTCATGCGATGGCGGTTCGAGATCGACCCCACCGAGCGGCGCAAAGCGCCCGCGGATGGCCTCGCCCAGGTTCGGCTCAACTTCTCTCTGGGTAGCGTCTGAGTTTGAATTGTAACGGCCTTGACGCAGGTGTCCCGCGCCACCGCTCTGTTCCCATATCTTACTGGAAAGCACGAAGGGTGGGAAATATGGCAAGCTTGATGAAGCAGCAGTTCTGAACCGTGGGAAGGCGCTTGCAGTAGAAGATGGTTTTACATGCAAATTAGACTTTGCCACGGCCAGCGCGCGACACGCTCGCCAACTCGGCCGCAAGCTGAACCTCATCCTCGCTTATACAAATATGCCAGCGGTCCGATCGAGGCGGGCGAAGGCCCGCGCACTGGCCTCTCGGGTATTTCCCCGGTCACGTGACAATCTTGGGATCGGTGATTCCGTCGGCAGCGGAGCGGTCAAATACTCGCGCACAGAAGAAGTATTTTGGTTCGTCAACCAGCGGCGGCATCTCGCGTTGACACCAAAAATCTCTGCACTCTTGTGCCTTTTCTTTCTGCCATTCGACGTGATCGTCACGCGCAAATCCGCAGGCCACTCCGTAATTACAAGTGTCGATATGACGGAGAATACGTAGTATTTTACTGCGGTCTCCTCCGCGTTCGATATCCCACCTTTTGAATTCGACCAATGCTAGGAAATTCTGTTCGTCCTTTGGAATACCGTCCTCACCGGTGAACATAACCATATCGACGCGAGGCGCCCCGATATCTTCGGCAAGTTTCAAGAGTGCTTCTGTTTCTTCTTGTGATTGAGGCGGAAGTCCCAGCCGACGGCGCCCGTCGTTGTTCCACTCAGATAGTTTGGAGAACGGCGTTTCCAGAGTTAATGTTATCCTATCTCCTATATCATTGAAGATAAATGCAGACATAAAATATTCGGGAAGCGTGCTTGGATCTTCTCCCGATACTGTGGCGTAGCGGTGCAAAGCTCGTGCACCGGCTTCGCACAGTTCCGTTATCGCCGTGTCAATATTCGTTGCCATAATTCCCCGCTCTCCAGGCGCCTCTACCGGTTTGCCTTAAATTGTGATCCGCTCGACCTCATCGAGCGTGATCTCGTCGCCAGTGCGGTCGTAGAGCTTTGTGGTGCGCGGGCTTTCATGTGCCGCCATGGCCTGCGCGTTTTCGAGGGTGCCGCCGGCCTCGGGATAGGCGGTGATTCCGGTTGCCCGGAACACGTGGCAGCCGAACTTGCCGTTCAACCCGATCTCGGCCGTGCGCCGGCGGACCATCTGGTACGCATCGATCCGGTGCATCGGTCGGTCCGTCAGCATCCCGGTGCGACCGACCGCCGAACGGAAGAGGGGGGTCTTGCCGCCGTTCCGGATGCCCGCCGCATCGAGATATTCATCGAGGAACTGCTCGAGTTTATGGTGCGCCGGCATCTCGTGGCGCTTGCCGCCTTTCTCCTGCAGCCGCACCCACCAGCGCTTCCCATTCGCAAAATAATCCTCGACCTGCATCGACACGACGGCGCTGATGCGCGCGAAGCTGTAGACCATGAGGCCGATCAGCGCGCGATCGCGTAGGCCCACCAGCCATGGTACCGCGGTTTCCGATCCATCTGACAAGGTGACCTTTTTGACAACTTTGATGCTGGCGAGTAGCCGCCGCGCCTGCTCTTCGGTCAGCACCGGCGTTTTGCCGCGCTTGACGACGTGCTTGGGCCCACGCACGGCATGCGCCGGATTGATCGCGAGGACCTGGCCGACGACCAGCCAGTCGAACAGCATGCGGATCGCAGCCAGATGCTGCTTGACGGTCGGCCTTGCCGCGGTGCGTTCCCTGACGGCGCGAGCGCCGGCTTCCGACACCCGCAGTGCTTTGAGGTAGGCGGCGACGTGGAATGGCTCGATATCGGCGAGTTCGCCGATGCCGTGCTGTTCGAGCCAGGTGAAAAAGTTGCAGACGACCCGGTAATAGGCCAGGCGCGTGTTGTCGTTCTCGATCTCGGCCGCAAAAAAATCGAGGAAGCGTTTTGATGCGCGAGTGCCGGCCTCGGCGACCATCGCCGGCACTGCCAGCGAACTCGAGAGGGTCGCAGTCGTAACCGCCGCCCCATGTTTCACGACCGCCAGCAGATCCCGGTCGCCGCTCACGACGACACCTTATAATGAGTGAACCAGACCCCCCGCATTCGATCCCCCGTCCCGGCCGGCATTAGCCTAACATAACGTCCTTTCGGTCGGCCTCGGGGTCTGGTGTGGCCGATCTCTATTGTAACTTCAGCACGACGACACCTGCGGCTGGTATGCGCAGGTTAAGGCTCCCTTCGTGGCCCGTGACAATCCCGCCGGCGTTCCCGAAATTGCCGCCACCGTAATGGACCGAGTCACTATTCAGGATTTCTTTCCACCGCCCCCCAACCCGCCAGTCCGAGATGACGTAGCCCTGGTCAAAGTTTCGGTCGTTCAGGCTCGCGACGACGAGGTAGACCTCCTGGCCCGTCCATCGGCAGAAGGCGAGAACCCGATTCTCGTTCGAGGCGTAGATGACCGCGATGTTCCGGCTCCGGAGTGCCGGGGAGGCGAGCCGCAATCGATTGACGTCGCCGTAGAAGCGGAACAGGTTGGCTCCGGTCGTTTCGCCTAGCGCTTCGATATTCTCCCGATTCTTCAGCACCGCGTCGTACTTGAACCGCTTTTCAGCCGCGGCCTCCTCGCCGAAGAGAAACATCGGCGTCCCAGCTGAGAGCGCTGTGATGCCGTAGGCGAAGCGGCATCTCGCCTCCGCGTACCAGCGCGTCGCCCCGAGCAGGGGAGCACCGCCCGCAGCGACCGCAATCGACCGGTGTGAGGTGAACTCCTTGTCTTGGTCCCTTGGATCCCAGTCGGGATCCCGCAGCGGGCCTTTACTGTTACCCGCCTCGTCGTGGGAATCCTGATAGACCACGTGCTTGTCGCCCGAGGCAGCGAGCGCTCCGGCGAAGTAGTCGATGTGTAGGGGCTCACCGTTCATCTGCTGGCTCGCGCCCCACACGAGTTTCGCGTAATCCGGGCCCTTGTCGGTGTCGCCGGCCAGGTGGTGGCAGAAATCGGCATACCAGCGGGCGTCGAAGCCCATGCCGCCGTCCTCGACCGGCTTTGTGACCTCATCCCAGGTCGAATGGTCCTCGGCCATCATGATGATTTCGGGTTTGATCAGCCGCAGCGTTCGGCCGAGCTCGCGCAGCAGCTTGGCCCCGAAGATGTTCGCGTCGGGCACCGGCACACCGTCGGCGTGGCGGACGTTGTAGCCGTGGATCGAAGTCGTCTGGTCGACGCGCAGGCCGTCGACATGGAACTCCTGTACGAGCGCGACAGCGCTGCTGATGAACAGCGTGCGCACCATCTCCTCGTGATAGCGCGGGGCGAAGGCCGTTGACATGTTGTCGACATAGCCGCCATCCGGCTCCTTGTACTGGAACGGAGTCCCTTCGTACCAGTAATAGCAATTCAGGTCCGGCCAGGCGGAGTCATAGAACCACTGCGCGCGCCCGGCCTCGTGAGCATAGTGGTTGTAGACGACGTCCATGATCACCGCGAGGCCGCGCTTGTGGGCCTCCTTTACAAAGAACTTGTACTGGTCGCGGCCGCCGCCGCTGTATTCGATGGCGCAGAAATGTGAGGTGGAATAGCCCCAGTTCTCGCCGCGCCCGCCGAACTCCGACATCGGCAGGAGTTCGACCGCGTTTACGCCGAGTTTGACGAGGGTATCGAGGAGCGCAATGGCGTCCTTGAGTGTCCCCGGGCGCGGGCTGCCGAAGCCGAGCGCCCCGGTGTGGAGCTCGTAGATCACGAGGTCCTCGACACGCCTGGGCGGCCTGCCGGCGCTGGTGAACTCGTCCTGCCAGAACTCGGTATCGGGGACGAAGTGGCGCTCAGGCCAGACCCGCGCAACACCGGGCGGCTGGGTCAACCAGGGTGGCTCCTCCATGAAGTACTGCGTCACCCTCGTCGGATCGACGACGGCAGAACAACTGACCGTGCCGGTGAGATCGGACACGAGCCCAGTATAGAAGGCACCCTTCGGATCAAAGGTGCCGTAGCCGATCTGGCAGCGCGAGTAGAGGTCGGTCCGATACGCCACCGAGCCGTCGTTGCGGGTGATGCGAAACATGTAGGGTTTGTGATCGAGAGCTGCGAAATCGCGCAGGAGCTGCTCATCGGGATCGGTCGCCCAGACGCCGTCCGCGGTGCGAGTCATCGCAAACGGCCCGAGCTTCGGATGGATCCCGGCGCCGTCGTCCGCGATATAGCCCCCGGCGATATCGCCGAAGGGCAGGCTGACGCTCGCGGGCGTCCGGTCGGGGTCCTTGCGGTCCCAGATCGTCCCGAACACTAACTCGACCGACCGCGCATTGGGTGCCCAGACGGCAAAGCGGATGCCGGCTGAGCCGTCGGCGCGGTGGACCTTGTTCGCGCCGAGGCGGGTGCAATGAGCTAGGCTGTACTGCTCCTCCTGCGATGCTCCCAAAAAGAGGAATGAGCGGTAGCGCTCGCGCGAGGCGCGGTCCTTCACCTCTGTCGGGACGGCCCAGGTCTCGTGGCCGTTGGGGTCAATGAAAGATACGCCCCAGCGGAACTCCTTGCCGTGCTCGGCGGTGTCGAGGCGGACCGTTGCGCGAAACGAAACCGAATTTGTCGCAGGCGCCTCGCGCACCATGTCCACGCTTGACCACTGTTCAGAGTACCTTCCCGCGGCGTCCCAGCTGCCGTGCAGGCGCGCGCTCACGCCGGGCAGCACCGCGCCGACGATGCCGGTGGCGTAGATGAATTGAACCGGTGCGGTGGCCATGGCGTCTGCCTCGAAAGCGCAAGGGAAGGGGGATGTCGCGCAACCGCGGCGGCAGGCCGCCCTGCTACAGCGCGTTGCTCAGCACCAAATCGATCAGGAATGGCTCATTGGGATCAGCGAGGGCGCGAGCGAGCGCCGGCTCGATCTCGCCCGGCCGTTCGATCCGAAGCGCGGCAACGCCTTGGCCCTCGGCCAATTTGTCGAAGCGCAGGCTGGCTTGTCGAGGTCGAAGGATTCTGGAAAGCGCTGATCGGTGGGTTGCTGCAGCGTCCGCCAGTATTCCTGAAGGTTGTATTTGAGGATCCGATAGCTTCGGTTGTTGCAGATGACAAACTTCGCGCCGATCCCATGGCGCGCCGCAGTCGCGAGCGCCTGGATCGTGCTGATCGCGCCGCCGTCGCCGGCAAAGCCGACGACGAGCCGGTCCGGTTGGGCAACCTTAAGGCCGATTGTACCGGGCAGTCCGGTGCCCAGCATGCCAGCGCGGGTTTGGAAATAATGCCCCGGCCGGTCCTGCGGCAGGTACCGCATCAGCTCCGGCGAGGACGTCAGCGCCTCATCGAAGATCATCACATCCGGCGGCAGCCGGGCAGCGAGCGCCTTGCCGAACTGCGAGACATGCAGCCGTCCGTTCCGCCAGGCCGCCTCGTCGGCGGCCAAGGCCTTCGCACGCCGCTCCTCCTTTGCGCGGCGTTGGCGCTCGAACCGATCGCGCGCGGCTGCGCGCTGGCCGGCATCCATGACCTGGGCGAGATCGTGCGTAAGCGCGGCGAGTACCGGCTTGGGATCGGCAAGGGCGGCGATGGCGGTCGGAAAGTTCTTGCCGATCTCAGTTTCGTTGAGGTCGAACTGAATGAGCTTGGCATCCTGGGCGAAGTCACCCTCGCCCAGTGGAAAGACCTCCGGCTGCAGCGTCGTGCCGCAGGCCAGCACAACATCGGCCGCGGACGTCACCGCCCGGCTCTCCTCGCCAAACATATGGCCAAGGGCGCCGGCATAAAGCGGGTGAGAGGCCGGCAGATTGACTTCGGAATCGTTGCCGCCCCAGACACCCGCGCCGAGCTGGTTTGCCACGGCGGCGAGCTCGTCCTGCGCGCCCGAGGCGGCGATGCCGTCTCCCAGCAATATGAGCGGGTGCCGGGCCCCGGCAAGCAGGCGCGCCGCCGCCGCGATAATGCTGCGGTCGGGCAGCACCGCCGAGGCGACCGGAATGGTGCGCATGATCGGCCCTGGCGTCGGCTGGTCCAGTACGTCCATAGGCAGGGTGAGAAAGACCGGGCCATAGGGCAGTGTCGCAGCAGTCTTGATCGCGCGGCGCGTCATCCGCAGCAGCGAGCCGGCATCGACGACACGCCAGGCACAGGGGCCGTTCGCGTCCGATTTGACGAAAGGTCGGGCGATGGCAGGCAGATCGGCCGCCATCTGGCCGTCCATCGCCTCGTAGCGCAACCCGGCCTCGTCGGCGATCACCACCATCGGTGTATAGCCGCGCTTGGCCAGGTACATCATGCCGAGTCCGTTCGCGAGCCCGGCATAGGAATGGAGCTGCACCAGCACCGGCCGGCGCCACGGCGCGGCATCCCCTGGCAGCTGCAGCGCCGGCGCGGCGCGCGCGTAGGCGTCGGCCATGCCGACGACGCTGCCCTCCTGCAGCCCGAGATAATAGGTGAAGTCCTTGAATTCACGGTCGTTCAGCACATCGAGCAGGCTCTCCTCCGAGCTGCCCGGATTGTCGAACATGCAGGTAATGCCGTCGGCCACGACCTGCCGGAAGAAGGCGAAGCGGCCGGTATTGCGGTTCGCCATGGCCGCTACCAGCCGAAGCGGCGCAATCCGTTTTCAAGCACCTCGACCACTTTCTCGCCGGTCAGCGTCGAGTCCGGGGTCGAGCGCCCAGTGATGAAGGGGTAGTCGACGATGACCGATGTGGCGTGGCCGACATTGCCGTGGAACTGCCCGTCCGGCCCGGTCGCGTCCCGCAGTATGTACTCGAGGGTGTAAAAGGGCGGCCCGAGATTGACCCAGTTGCCGCTCTGCCGGGTCAGGATCTGTCCAGTTTCGGGATCGAGCACGCCGGTATTGTCCTTGTAGTCGTATTCGATAGCGTGACCGGTGACATGCTTACCCCAAATGATGCTCTTGCGGATCGAGTAGTCGCGCGCCTGGGTGAGGCAGGCGACGCCGTAGCATTCCGCGGCGATCGGCTTGCCGTGATCGAGGAAGCCCAGGATCAGGTCATGCACGCGGTAGTTATTGACCATGTCGACCATAGGACCACTACCGCCGACCAGGAGCACGGCATCGAACTTGTCCGTCGCGTCCGCCTGGGCGACCGCGCGCTTGCGATAATACTCCTCCCACTGCCGCAACACCGGGGAGGCATCGGCGTGCTGCCCGTTGGCATCGAGCCCGCTCCAATAAGGGCGCTCGGGGAACCAGGCTGAGAGGTCGCGCGGCTTGTCGAGGCGCTGGTTCTTCGGGTTGTTGATAGCCCTTACCTTCGCAGCCATCTCGGCCGAGGTGACGGACTTACCGAGCGGCGGGTCGATATAGGCCTCTTCCATGCTCGGCGGCAATGCGTGTGGGCGCTTGCCGGTCGGCGTGCAGAAGACGGTCCCGTATTCGTGCGCGTCGAAGACCTCGAGCGGCCCGATCAGTTCCTCGCCCCAGAACCCCCATTCCGACAGAACGATCAGGATATTCCGTTTCATTCAATCCTCCCGTTGCCGCGCGGCGATAGCGCACGCGATCGCCGCGATAAAGGGTACCGCTTCGTGCTTACTGAAGCCGGTGACGAGGTCGTCGTCGGTGACAACGCGCTCAGGCGTGAGGGTGATGTCGACACCGCAATTGAGAATGTCTGCCATCACGACGGAGTGGCAGATCACCTTGCGGCCGCGCAGCAGGCGCGGGTTCGGCGTTAGGATCCAGAGCCCGTGGCAGAGAGCGCCCTTGACGATGCGCTTGTTCGCCATCGCCTTGGCGAAGAAATCCACCAGCGGTGCCGATTGCACATGGGTATACGGGTCAAATGCCGTTCCGGGTGGCGGCAGGTCACCCGGATAGCGCAGTCGCACGCTGGTGTAGTTCGCCGCCATGATGACGGCGTCGTAGTTGTGCGGCGCCGTGGTGGAAATGTCGCACCGAACCTCGACGCTATCGGGGGTTTCCCAGGGCTGCTCGTCGCTCGGATCGACGTCGGCGTAAAAGACGGCGCTCGCCGGACGCGCATCGCCCCACCAGATTTTGGAGACCAATTCGACCTTGGCACCGAGCAGCGGGAAGCAGGAAAGATAGGCTGCGATCTCCTCCGCGATGAATTTGTTCTCGATCACGACCACGATGCGGGCACCGTCGATGCGCGGCGCGTCATGCAGGACGGGAGCGGGTGCGAACCTTGCCATGGCTCAGGCTTCCATCGGCCGGAACTCGACCACCACCTGGGTGCCGAGCTCCTCCCGGTCGAGTTCGATCTGGAAGTTGGTTCGGTCGAAATTCGGCCGCGGCACGCCGCCGACCGTGATCCTGGCGATCTCGACGGCACCCGGCGGCATGAAGTCCGGGAGCACGTTCAGCGTCGTATGAGTACAGCGAGCGTCGGGCCGGAAGAACAGGCAGAAGTTCTGATCCACCACGGGGAAGGCGCTCTCCCCCGTCATCGTGCGCACTTCGCTCCGCGGATGGACGTAGGTCCGCAGATAGACGTGAGCAAGATAGTTGAGTTCGAAACTGTGGTAGCCGGCGACCGCATGGCCGGCCTTCTGGGCATAGGCGCCCTGAATCACCGGGCTACCGGCGTCGGTGACGCGGAAGAACACGCCGCGATTGTCGTGATCGAGGAAATACAGATTCCAAAAGGTCATCATCTCGTGCGCCAAGTCGCGATGGTCACTGTTCCGCGACGAGCCGTAGACGATGAGGTAGGCCAGGATCGCCTGTTCCTGTTGCCAAAAATCCTTGGTGTTGCCCCAGGTGAACTCGACCGGCAGCTCGGCTCCCGGGTTGCGCTCCATGGCGTCGAAGCAACCGCCGCGCAGCTGGTCGATCCCGACCTCGGTCATGTTGGCAATCAATTGAGCGGCGAGCGCGTGGAAGGATTGCACCCGTTTGTCGAGCGCGTCCGCCCCGGCTGTATCGCGCTGCTCGCACAGCTGCTTGGCCTCGCCGGCGTAGAAATGGGCCGCCCGGGTCATGTTCCAGGCGATCTTGAAATTATGGCCGACGATTCCGCGGTTCTGTTGCCAGCCCCACTGATGATCGGGCGTCCAGTCGGCATGGAACCGCTCGTTAACGAATTTGCTGTTCGGATCCGGGAACTTCGCGAGGATCAGCTCGGTCGTTTCGTCGAGGATCTTGCGGCAGGTCGCATAGAGTTCCCTGGCCATGTCCTCATCTTTGCCGCCGCGCGGCTGCGGATTGAGTGACAGCATGAGGTTGATCAGGTAGGCCGGAATATGGTCGCCGACGGAATTCCAGTTCTTTCTCAGCTTGTTCTGGCCGAGAGCGTTAACGTCAGGGCGCAGCGTCGCGTAATCTATGTGAGAAAAGTAGCCGCCGGTCCCCGTGTAGCCGAAGGCCGGATCGTCCCGATAAAAGTCCTGGAACGTGTGGATGGTGCGGGCGATGTCCTCAAGGATCTCCCAGTCCTGGTTGATGCGGTAGAGCTGGCACAACCCCGCAAGTGCATAGATCTGCTCGTAAAGCGGGATGGCGCCGCGGTCGTCCGCATTCTCCGACGGCATGATCATCACCGCGCCGCGGTCGCGCTGGCGCTTGCCGAATTGCCAGAAGCAGTAGCGGCCGTCGTGGCTGAGGCTGCGGAAGGTCTCGCGCTGGTATTTGGCGCCGGCCTCGGCGGCCAGGAGATACCGCTCACCGCCAGTAAGCAGGTAGCAGGAAGACAGACCGTAGATTAAGCGCGATAGCGTTGCACATTCTTGGATCGTGTCGTCGACCGGCTCGCCAAGAATGTTTAGGTTGGTGCGATAGAGCCGGGCGAAATCATCCCACTCGTAGCTGCGCCGTTCGCCGAAGAGATCGTCGAGCCACTGATCGGCGAAGGCTGCGATCTGCGTCAGCCACCAATGCGTGTCCTCGAAGACGAACTGGTCCTGGTCCCCAGTAAGCAGGGTGATGACGCGCGCGTCGAGGCGGCGACGGCCGGCATGCTCGATCAGGATGCCTGCGACCACCAACAAGTAGCCCTCGGTAATGTATTTGCGAACCTTCTCGGATGGGCCGAGCGAGGGGTCGTAGTTCGGTGGGTCGGGCACCCGATCCCGGTCGAGGTCGTCCATGTTGCGCAGTACGGTGAAATTGGTCTCCGAACTCGTCTGAACGTTGAACTCGTCGCCGCTGCGGCAGACGAGCCTGAAGCCGGCGCCTGCGACATCCCGCGCCGCGCCGAGCAACGAGACACTTTGGGTGAAAATGCCGCGGCTTGCAGACGGCGGGCTGGCACTCATCTTTGCAGCTCCCTGTTCTGGATCTCGGTGGATTCCACTGGCGCAGCCTCGGCGTTGAGTCAGGAGGGCGCGGGTGCGGCGGCGCGCAGCCGGCCGACAAGAGGATGCTGGAAGGCTTTGGCGGAGAGCCCTGGTTTGGGTCCGGCGAAGATGAACTGATGGATCAATCTTCTTCCCCCGACACGCGTTGTGCCGTCTACCTTATGGAGTCTGTGGCTGGGCTGGCGCTGGGCTACCAAATTTGCCGCGAAAAAGTACCGATCGTTACCACGCCCGTGTGTGAGCTAGATCACAAACTGCAAATTAATTTCTGGTAGAATCGTCTCACGCGTGCGGCTGGACGACCCGGCTGCACGAAAAAGGCGGCAAGCAGCACACAATGCCGTGCGATCACGCGCTCGCCGAGGCGCTGCGCGCATACATCGACGCCGCCGGCATCGCCGAGGACCGCAAGGGTTGGTTGTTTCGCACCGCGCGCGGCCACAACGGCACGATGCTGTCCGCCAATCCCATGAGCCAGTCCGACGCCTGGCGGATGATTCGCCGGCGCGCCGCAGCTGCCGGCATCGCCGAGGCGATTGGCTGCCACACGTTCCGCGCGACGGGCATCACCGCTTACCTCGCGAACGGTGGTGCTCTTGAGCACGCACAAGAAATGGCCGCCCACGAGAGCCCGCGAACGACAAAGCTCTACGATCGCACGAAGGAACGCCTCACCCAGGACGAGGTCGAGAGGATTCGATTGTAAATCGCAAAAGCTGGTGCCGCGAACTCACGGTTCTGGGGTGCTGGGGTGGACGCCCCCCGACGGCATCTATGTGCCAAGGTGACGGTGTCAAGCTGTCACTGGAGGAGCCGTCCGTGGAACAAGCTATCACGATCGGGCTGGACATCGCGAAGCACGTCTTCCAGGCGCACGGGGCTGATGCCGCCGGCCATGCGCTGTTCCGCAAGCGTCTGACGCGCACGAAGTTGCTTGGGTTCCTGGCGACGCAGGCGCCCTGTGTTGTCGCGATGGAAGCTTGCGCCGGGTCGCACTATTGGGGGCGGGAGATCGGCAAGTTGGGCCACACCGTGCGGCTGATCCCTACTGCGGTAGGTGCGAGAGGAAAACAAGCATCAGCTCGCCTCACCGACCGCCATCCTCAGGACCGACAGCAGCAACTCGCGATCCTCGGGGTTGCGAAACGCGGTGGTGCTCGGCACCACTACACGAGTAAATAGCCCGTAATCGCGCGACGAAACTTGCACTTCGTCGAGTCGCCCCATATGAGCGTAACAGGCAGCGAACAGCTCCGGTGCCTGATGGCGGTCCGATGCCGTGGAGCTGTCAGTCACGAGCGCGTGACTGCAAGTCACAGGCGTGCGACATACATGTAGTCGTAATTGCAGCTTGCTTGCGCTGCAGGGATTGGGAGGCAACAAGTGAGTGCCACGGTTCCATACTTTTTTCTGTCGTACTCGCACTCTGATTGGGATAACTACCTCAGACGATTCTATCAGGACCTGCGCGAACTGGTGAAGCGGAAGACGACCGAAAGCGTGGAGCTTAAGATACGCGAGGACGTGAAGCCGAATGACGACAGCTCGGTGCAAATGGCCGGCGGCTTCCGCGATGCCGAGGGTGTGCAGACGGGCACGGCCTGGTTCCCGGCGATTGTAGACGCGATAGGCGGCGCCGGTGTGTTCATTTGCATTTACTCTCCACAATATTTCTCCAAAGACCCGAGTCACGATTTCTGTGCCAAGGAGTTTGCTACCTTCCTTCTGCGCGAAGGGCTGGCCTACGATTGGTATTACCACAGAGGGGAGCGGTTGTTCGGTATCGTCAGCTCCCGCAATGTGTTCCCCGTGCTGTGGCAAGGCGAGCCTGACCTGCTCGACTTGAACGGCGTACCCCCGGAATCCGTTCGGTCGATTAAGTATGATCTACAGGTCGCAAGTTCCGAAGGCTACAATAACAAGTACAAAGCCGAAGGACTGTGGAAGATCGCCGTTCGGCGCAATCCGTTGTACCTCGATATCGTCGATCGGATGGCACGAGAGATCGTCCTTCGCGGAAGGACACCGCCACCGCCGCTCGACGGCAGGCCGGACTACGCGACCCTTTTCAATCCATTCTGGGATCCTCCGCCGGCTTCAGCGCGAAAGCCCAGCGACGCGCCGGCATCAGGGTCCGCCATGCCAAGTGCAACTCGGCCGGCCGTACAGGCCAGCGGGCCAGGCCAGCTTGTCACATTGGAACTGCGTGACACGGTTTCGGCGACGAAGCCGTGGATGCCATACCCCGGCGCACCCAGTCTCGTCGCGCTGGTTGCCGAGTCGATGTGGGGCCGCAGGTTGGCAATGCTCCACGTGGCCCTTAAGATAGATAGTCCTGACCTTCTGGCGACTGCCAAGGCGTTGCTGACGGAGGCGACCACCGACCAGGCTAGGCCGATCCTTTTTATCGACCCGCTTGTTCTTGCCAACGGTACCGGCCGACAGGCGGTGCTAGACATCATCTCGCTCCAATGGCGTGGCGGCATCATCATTCCGGCGTCGGCCAAGCAACCTCGGGCCGTCGCCCTAGCGGATGCATTCCACGAGCGGCTGAAGTTGTTGCCACCGGAACGTACCCGCGACCTCATCATCCGCGACAGCGTGCCAACCGATGACGCGTTCCGCACCGCCGTCCCATCAGTCGCCGACGAGATCCTGGCGCGGATCGTCGCATTCGGCGAGGTGAAGCAGCCTCTGCCGTCCAACGTCGGACCGGAGCGCCGGCCTCGCATCAGCAATGCGACTCGCTGATGACCGGACACTCCGGCAAAATCATCACGTTCTATTCGTACAAAGGCGGTACCGGGCGTACCATGGCCTTGTCGAACATGGCCTGGGTGCTGGCCACCAACGGCTACGACGTACTGCTGATCGACTGGGACCTGGAGGCACCCGGGTTGCACCGCTATCTGCGGCACTTCCTGGTGGATTGGGAGTTGTCCACCACACCCGGACTGATCGAATACGTGTGGGAGGCGGCTAGGGTCAGCATGACGCCTACGAAGAGTTCGGACCCCCGGCCTATCAAATATCCGCAACTGGAGGACTACGTCGTAGGGCTCGACTGGCAGTTTCCGAAAGGCGGCTCGATCTCGTTTCTGCCGGCTGGGAGGCAGGATGCCAACTATGCGCAGCGGGTCAACACGTTTGACTGGGATCGCTTCTATGAACGACTTGGTGGCGGCCGTTTGCTGCAGGCTGAACGAGACACATTGAAGTCCAACTATCATTTCATCCTGATAGATAGTCGAACCGGAGTCAGCGACACATCCAGCATCTGCACGGTCCAGATGCCGGATCAGCTCGTTGTAATGTTCACGCTGAACCGGCAAAGCATCCGCGGCGCCTCCGCGGTGGCCAAATCGGTGTGCGCCCAGCGGGGCAGCTCGCTGCCGATTTACCCAGTGCCAACGCGCGTTGAGGACGCTGAGACCGACAAGGCGCGGCTGGCTCTTGCTTATGCCCGGGGGCGGTTCGTCGGCCTCCTGCAACATTTGCAGGCCGAAGGCGGCAAACCGAATCTGGACGCGCAGTCCGAGTACTGGACGAGTGTCAGAACAACCTATCGTGTTTTCTACGCGTTTGAGGAAGTGCCAGCCGCGTTCAAGGATGTACCTGGCGAGCGCGGCACCGTCCTAGATGCGACGGAACAACTCGCTCGGTGGCTGACCGGTCGCACGACACGCCTGCTGACTGATAACCTTCTGATGACTGACGAGCCGCTGACACCAGCCAGCTTTGAGAAACGCCGCGACGAGGTGGTACAGGCGTACGCCTTCAGGCTGGATGAGGACGATCGGCCAATGACGTGGTCGCCCTCGCCGCCACGAATCAGAGTCAGATGGCTCGCCCGATTCCTACGCCGCGAGCTTCGTCCCCACCGGCGACAATATGCCATTATTTTGACGCTCGCGATCCTGCTGCTTACGACCTGGGCCGTCATCGGCTGGAAATACGCGTATCGGCAATCGTCGCCGCAGGGTAGCACGCCTCCCGCCACCGTGGTGCCACAGTCCACCTTGTCGCCCTCTCAACCCAAAGGCACAAAGCAATAAAATAGCCTCTGCCTAAGTGGATAACGCTGGGGCAATACCTCGTCACCGCAAACGTCAGTACGGCGCGGCGAGCAAGGAACAAGGAGAATCCAGGAGAGTTCTTGCGAGCGTTCCATCCATGCTGGTTCGCCCTCATTGTGAACGGAAATTGTCGAGTTGATGATTATCGTTAGAAGCGATACGATCAAGCAATCATGCTCCCGAAGGAAGTGGTTTCGCAAGCACCCAAGTCGCACCAGCCAGCCAGAATTCAAAGTTGCAACAGCCGCCGGAACAGCGACAGATAGCCGGTGTCATTCAGCAGCTCCAGCGGCCAGCCACCCGGGGGTGGTGGCTGCTGGTCCATGATCAACGCTGCCGCTGCGCCGGTGGACGCGACCGGCAACAGCATCGCAGATGGTTGGATTTGCCGGAATTGCAGGAACTCGTCCCGCACACCCTCCATCCCGCCGATGAACACGCCAGCGGTGAACTGCTGATAGCTAGTAAGCATCGCGATTCGCATGGTTCGCAGGCTGTCAGGCCGCGTGGCTTCGCGTGGCGTGATGACGCCTTCAATCATCGGGTGCGGCGGCACGCTGGTGACAAACCACCCGCTCTGAAACAGGATGACGCGGCCGATGACGGTGCCGGACAGGCGGTTCGCCACGGCGCTGATCAGCGGGGTGATGGCGGGATGGCCGCCGAACACTATGCCTGTCGCGGGCAACACCGCGGTTGCCAGCGCGACCACCGCGTCACGGATCGCGATCGGATCGGCGCTGTCATAGTAGAGAGGATCGCGATAGATCAGCGGAACGCTGGCCGACAGGAACACCGGCGGCCGGGGGAATGTAGGCAGCGATTGGCCCCTCGTTGCCGACATCAGCGCAGCCCTCCCAGGACCTGGCGAGCATCCGCCACGCGAATGCTGTGCACCGATTGCATTTCGCCATCTAGCCAGGCCAGATGTTCCAGGTGACGATCGAGCAGCGCGCGATGATCGTAGACGATATAGGCCGGGGTCGAGGGTGTGTCGGGCAGCGCTTTGATCCGCTTGTAGAGCGCCTCATAGATCAGCGCCGAAGGCGCACCGACGACCGGCACCGCAATGCGGTCCACCTGCTCCGGCTTCTGCAACAGCAGATAATGTTCCGGCTGCGGCAATACCTCGAAGCCGACGTCGCGCGCCTGCTGGGCGAATTCCTTCGTCAGGCTGGTCAGCCGTGCGGCCAGAGCTCGCGCCCGCAATCCTTCCGTCTGCTCTGCCACCATAGCGCATACTGTCGGCAACAGGGTCTTCGTGGCCGAGAATTGTCCGTCTGTCAGGATAAACGGTTCGGATAGTGAGGCTTGCTCGTCGAGTTGCCGTATCTTGGCAAGTTCTGGCTGATCGTTGCGGGCTTCGGCATCCTTGCGCCATGCTGCGATCTCGGGCCATTCGAGGCGCAGGATGGCGATGTTCAGCCGGTTGGCGTTGGTGAGCTCTTCAACCGTCCATCGCCGCTCCATGAAGCCCATCGTATGCAGCAGCACGATGACGTCCACGTCGGCCAGGCGGTAATGCAGCATCTTCTGGAAATCCTCGCCCGGCCGGATGCTGACCGTATCAAGGAACACGTCGAAGCCCTTCCCGTCCAGCGCTTCATAAAGCTGGATTGCGACGTCCCTGGATTCGCTGCGTCGATAACTGATGAACAACCGCCGTGTCTCACGCAGCAGATGCAGCTCCTCGAGCAATCTGGCGGCGATCGTCTCGTAATTGGGGGCCGCCGCATCAAATTGCAATCCATTGATCGGGTACAGCTCTGTCGGAACCAGTGACTGGTATTTGGCCAGATCGTCGACCACGGGAACGACCGTGACCGCACTGTCCAGCAGATCCTTGATACGGCCGCGCGTCGCGTCATCCGCCGTCGTTGCACTACCGAAATAGACCCCGACGGTGGGACACCTCAAGTCACATTGCTCAACCTGAGAGTGGGCCAGGAAGGTCACGGCTGTCTCGACATCGAAATCGAGATCGGTGAAACGCTGCCTTATGACATTTTGCAGAGCCTCGATCCGACCGAGTCCTGCCGGCTCGAAGCAGATGATCTGATATGTTGCATGGTGCGGCATGCTTGCCTCTGAGACATTTAGACGGTGATCAGGGCGGCAACCGTCCTGGTGAACAGACCGAACCCCACAACGCAGAGGGCAGCGAGCAGTACGAGGTAGAGAGTTGACGTTGCCGGCACGATCGCGCCGCAGAACCAGCCGCAGAATCCGATTGATTCGGGAACGATATCAGCGGTGGGCAGGTTGTTCGCCGCGGCATTATAGTGCGCCGTTGCCAGTGTTCGGCCGCTGGTGTTGTAAAGGTTCCGCATGCCGCGCTCGACCGCAAGGTAGTAGGCGTCGAGCCCCCAGAATATAAGCGTAGGCACGACCGCCAAAAACGCGAGTCGCGCAGTGGTCCCCGGATCTTTGACGGCAAAGCCAAGAATTGCCGTCGCCAGCGTGATCGCCCAGCCTTTGATGAGAAACGAATTGCCAGCCAGACGCTGGACAATGCCTTGCAAATGATCGAGGCGCTTGAGCTGATAATCGATCGCGTCAGGCACAGCACAATTCCCCTCGGCTGTAGCAGGATTGGACGCCCCCGGTGGCCAAACAACCGGTGCGGCAGCGTGCACCGCCCGGGAGGCGCCGACGGCGGCTCGTCGGCGAGTGATCGGGGTTTCCGAACGCAAGTCAAGCGCAGCGTCACATCAGCGCAATCCAAGTCCGGCCATGACGCCGATTTCAGGCGCGTCTTGTAGTCTAGTTTGACGTCCTCACCCAGGATTTGGTGGCCGCTCATCGGTCGATGAGCGGCCACCCGCGAACTGTCCGACACAAAATGATTGTCGGACGGGAAAGCGGACCAGCACAACCAGTCTGTCATGTCGCCGGAACCCTGCGCGGCCGGTGCCACCATAGCGCTCAAAGAGCACCGCCACTTAATGTTTTAAAATGATAGAGACTCCTGCTCTTGCGTTTCGATAGGGGGGCCGATTTTGGACGAGCCTGAGGAACCGAAGAACCAGCTGCCGGCGACGATCGCGTCGGCCGAGGTCACCGCCGACCAGCGCGCTAAACGTCGTGCCGGCGCCGATCGCTGATCTCGGCGACGAGGCCGCCTGGCGCTATGTCGAGTTCTTCACCGCCAACATCCGCAACCCCAACACGCGTCGCGCCTATGCCCGGGCCTGCGCCCGGTTCTTCGCCTGGTGCGACGACAGCGGCCTGATGCCGGCCGCGATTCGGCCGCATGACGTCGCCACTTATATAGAGCAGCTGCAGAACGAGGTCTCGGCGCCGTCGGTCAAGCAGCAGCTCGCCGCGATCCGGATGCTGTTCGACTGGCTGGTAACCGGCCAGGTCGTGCCGACCAATCCGGCAGCGCCGGTGCGCGGGCCCAAGCATGTGGTCAAGACCGGTAAGACGCCGGTGCTCGAAGGTAGCGAGTGGCGCAAGCTGCTCAATTCGATCCCGGCCACGACGTTGCGCGATCTGCGCGACCGGGCGCTGATCGCCACGCTGACCTACAGCTTCGCGCGTATCAACGCGGCCTTGACGATGAAGGTCGAGGACCTCCGGCCGCGGGGCGCCGGATGGACAATCCGACTGCACGAGAAAGGCGGCAAGCAGCACGCCATGCCGTGCCATCACGCTCTGGCCGAAGCGCTTCGCGCTTACATCGATGCCGCCGGAATCCTCGAGGACCGGAAGGGGTGGCTGTTCCGCACTGCGCGGGGGCACAACGGCAGCATCTTATCAGACAAGCCTATGAGCCAGCCGGATGCCTGGCGCATGATCCGCCGGCGCGCCGCGGCGGCCGGCATCGCCGAGGCGGTCGGCTGCCACACCTTCCGCGCAACCGGCATCACCGCCTATCTCTCGAACGGCGGCGCACTCGAACACGCGCAGGAAATGGCTGCCCATGAAAGCCCCCGGACGACCAAGCTCTACGACCGGACAAAGGAGCGACTCACTCAAGATGAGGTGGAGAGGATCCGACTGTGAGGAGCACCGGCCAACTAGCGGTGTGAAGATCGAAAACAACGTGCGGTCGCGGGCAGGGGCTCTTGCGGAGAGCCCTCTTAAGCGAGAAGCCGGCGCCGCTTGGCGTCAATGCAGAATTGGCTCATTCTTAAGTGGGAATCCACCCTCCGTCATCGGTGGGGAGGAGAGACGATCGCTATCGAGGCGAATATATGTGTGCCCAATCCGCCCCCCAAGTACGGCTCTTCGTGTCCTATGCTCACGAAGATAACATATGGTTGATGGAGCTGAAACGTAACATCGGATACCTGATAAACAGCGGCATGGTTGGAGCGTTCAGCGATACGGATTTACAAGCGGGTGACGAATGGGAAGCGGAAATATCTAAATATCTTAGAGAATCAGACATTTTTATTCCGCTAATTTCTAGACATTTCCTCAGTTCCAGATCCTGCAGCATTATAGAGCTCGACTTAGCCATCGGCCAATATGACAGTCGGGGGACCCGGATATTTCCCATAGTTGTCGAGCCTTGCGATTGGGAATCTCTGCCACTCGCTAAATTTGATACTCGACCTGTTAACGATAATAAAGATATTCTACCACTTAGTCTTTGGGACAATCCTCAAGTCGCTCTTGCTAACATAGCACGAGAAATGCGTGCTCTTGTTGAGAAAATTAGTGCCAGCCGCCCTGTTGTGGATAAGATAACAAACCCTATTGATAACAAAGTACAAGCAGGCGCATTAGTTCACCCCGAAACGCGAGTTGATAAAAATAATCAATTCTTGAAGAAACTATCTTGTAAACCCAAACCATCTCCTGGGCGACTATACAAGGGTGTAGGAGTAGGCACTTTTTGGCACGGATTAGACGCTCGAATGACAGGATTTTCGTCGCAAAGTCCCGGAAAATCACCATCCGTACCCGCGATGATTGCCCACATTACACATGGTTCACCATTAACGTCTTTCATTTCTTTAATGCGCTCATACGGGGTGGCCGAGCAATATGCACTGAATGCCGGACGCCGAGCCCCGTCACGAAAAGTCCCGGCTTATGTGTACGAAATAGACTTCATGGATTCTGACCAAGTGTCACTTATTGACCCGATTCCATATCTTGCTTGCTTGCTTTCGACATCAACAGAACCCTATCACTCGGGTGACCGGAATTTGTTACTTGCACTCATAGACCCCGTTAGGTATGGCAGCGAGCTTCTGAAGCCGGTTGCAGGTCCGCTAACTAAGAAGTTACCAAAAGTATCCATCGAGCTGGAAGCTCTTATATGTGTCTTGCGCGACACAGTGATTTTAGCTATCGATCGCGTGCCGAGCCAATTTATTCTGGGAAGACACGAAATCTACTGATAATGAGGAATTCACTCGACGAAAAGTCGAGCCTGATCCTGTGGCCGGTGCGATGATAAAGGGTGCTTGTGCATCTTTCCTCACGATTAAGCCGCCGCAGGCCGCCTGTTTCTGCCTTGCCGATTTCGAAGTCGCCGGCAAGCATGTCTCGATTCCTTCGCACAGCAGCTTGATGAGCTCCCAGCCCTTCAGCAACGAGGTGCCGCCAGAGAACGCCGGTCTCATGCGAGCGGTGTCGACGCCGGCGATGACACCGATCGCGCGCACCACCTGCCAGTCCTTTTCGACGAGGCCTGGGCGCGTGCCGAGAGCGGCGGCGACCTCCTCAACGAGGCGCCGGTCCGGCACGCTCGAAGCTCAGTGAAAAACCGCCGTACCCGACCTTGCGGCGCACACGGCGGGTCACCCCGACCACGCGGCCGGTCGGCACCTGGGTGGTGCGTCCGGCGTTGTAGTCACGCTCAAGCGTAAGCGAAGTATCCGTCCGGTGACGGCCGCCTTGCGTTTAGGCGGCGGTTGAGGGCCGTCTGGAAGCACCGGTGCAAAGGACAGTGCATGCACCAGTGCAAGAGACGGTGCGATGGCGCGAGTAGAGGTGATAACGGGCCCGGAACGGCGGCGGCGTTGGTCGGAGGACCAGAAGCGGGCGATCGTCGCCGAGAGTTTGGTGCCGGGGGCGGTGGTCAGCGATGTGGCGCGCCGCGCCGATATTGGCCCTGGCCAGCTCTACCGTTGGCGAAAGGAATTCCGCGCCGGTGCGGATGGTTTTGCGCGGGTGCTGATCGCGCCGCCCGAGATACCCGCAGCGCAAGTGGCGGCGGGTGAGCCGACGATCGAGCTGGAGTTCGCCGGCAAGGTGCGGGTGCGGATACCGGGCTCGGTTCCGGCGGATTTGGCCGCGGCGGTGGTCAAGGCGTTGTCGCGGCGATGATCCCGGTTCCGAGCGGTGTTCGGGTTTGGCTGGCGGTCGGCCGGACCGACATGAGGAAGGGGATGAACGGGCTGGCGTTACAGGTGCAGCAGGTGCTCGGCCGTGACCCGCATGCTGGCGATCTTTACGTTTTCAGAGGCGCCAGAGGCGATTTAATCAAGATCGTCTGGCATGACGGCATTGGCATGTCGCTCTACGCCAAGCGATTGGAGCGCGGCCGGTTTCTGTGGCCCTCGCCGGCTGACGGCATTGTCGCGATCAGCGCCTCGCAATTGGCCTACATGCTCGACGGGATCGACTGGAGAAACCCGGTTCGCACCTGGAGACCGGAGGTCGCCGGCTGAGCCTGTGGCGAATTGACTCACCCTGAGGTTGAGTGCGCTCAGGGTTACCGGATATGAGATAATCGGGCCCGTGACAACGACGCCCGAAGATCTCCCCGACGACATTGCGGCGCTGCAGGCGGCGCTGATTGCCGAACGTGCCAGGGCGGCGCGGGTCGAGGCCGAACTGGCGGTTGCCAAAGCAAAGGCCTCCGACGATCAAGCGCTGATCGCGCATCAGCGGCTGCAGATCGCCAAGCTGACGCGCGCGCTCTACGGCCAGCACTCGGAACGCAGCGTGCAATTGCTCGATCAGATGGCGCTGGCCTTCGAGGAGCTCGAGAGTTCGGCGAGCGAGGACGAGGTCGCCGCCGAGCAGGCCGTCGCTAAGACGACCAACGTCGTGGCTTTCACCCGCAAGCGTCCGGCCCGCCAGCCCTTCCCCGAGCATCTGCCGCGCGAACGGGTGGTCGAGCCGGGGCCGACGGCGTGCCAGTGCTGCGGCAGCCCGCGGCTGCGCAAATTGGGTGAGGACATCACCGAGACGCTGGAGGTGATCCCGCGGCAATGGAAGGTGATCCAGCACGTCCGCGAGAAATTCACCTGTCGCGACTGCGAGAGGATCAGCCAGGCGCCCGCACCCTTCCATGTCCTGGCCCGGGGCTGGGCCGGGCCGAGCCTGTTGGCGATGATCCTGTTCGAGAAGTTCGGGCAGCACCAGCCGCTCAACCGTCAGGCCGATCGCTACACCCGCGAAGGCGTGCCGCTCAGCCTGTCGACCTTGGCCGATCAGGTGGGGGGCTGCTGCGCGGTGCTGGCGCCGCTGCTCCGGCGTATCGAGCAACACGTCTTTGCCGCCGAGCGCTTGCACAGCGACGACACGACCGTGCCGGTCCTGGCCAAGGGCAAGACCGACACCGGACGATGTTGGGCCTATCTGCGCGACGATCGGCCGTTTGCCGGACCGGCGCCGCCGGCGGCGATGTTCTATTACTCGCGCGACCGCGGCGGCGAGCATCCGCAGGCGCATCTGGCCGGCTATGCCGGGATCTTTCAGGCCGACGCCTATGGCGGCTACAGCAAACTCTATGACGCCAACCGCAAGCCGAGCCCGCTGGTCGAGGCGGCGTGCCGAGTAGGCGGGGGTGTTGCCATCCCCGCCCCTCACAGACCCGGACGAGCGAATTTCCCGCATCCGGTTCTTCGCGCGCAAGCTTCGCTCACGGACCGGCGTATTGGTGGACGATCAAGGCTGGCGGCAATGGGTATCGAGCGAGCATGGCCCGGAAGCGTATCCACGGCAGGTGGCTGTGGCGTCCGCGTCGAGCGAGCCATTTCTTCCAGATCCGCAGGAGCTGGTGGTGGTGCCAGCGAATCCGCCGGCCGTTTCCCGTGATGCCATAGTAGGCGCAGTGC
>Ga0335075_10000717_pt1 | contig 56370 bp, 52 predicted proteins | sample Lox_Sample_24_FD_206723 | JGI IMG/M metagenome (GOLD analysis project Ga0335075, IMG submission 206723) | Soil microbial communities from Loxahatchee National Wildlife Refuge, Florida, United States - Lox_Sample_2.4 | ecosystem: Environmental > Terrestrial > Soil > Wetlands | place: USA... | reverse complement strand
ACGGAAAGCACCTGCTCCGCGTAGTCCTTCATGTAGACGGTCGCGTATTGCTTGTGCGCCGGGTCGACGACGGTGATCACCTGTTTCGAGAAATCCATCAGCGTGATGAGGTTGCCGTTCGAGGTGGTGCCCTTGATCTGGATCACGGTTTCCGTGGGAACGGCCGATTTCAGGATGCCGCCGGTCTGCTGGACGACCATCGGCGGCGCCCCGGCGCCGAGTTTCACTTCATTCTTGTAGCGGACGGTGACATCGGCTCGGAGCGCGGACCCGGAAAACAAAACGACGACGGCGAACACGGCGAGGCGGGCTGGCTTCATGGCGCTACCTCCAACCACGGCTGACTTCCGGTGAAAGGAATATACACCGCAACGTAGTATAGAACCAGTTATCTACCGGTGCGGATTTCCAGGGCGCGACCGGGCGGGGCGGCACGCGACACGCAAGATCGCCCGATAGATTGGCGTCCGCGCGCCGCGGTGCCATCCGGTGTCATCAAGGTTGCCCTGCCGGCTTTTTGGCGCGGGTGCATCTCCGAAACTCGCTTGCACCCGGAGGCCGACGCGGGCTTGCCGTTGCGTTAGAATGTTGGCCTAGCGAAATGGAAGACAGGTTTTACCGCGCGACGATGAAGATCGGAGGCGGGACGCTGCTCGGGCGCCTCGCGTTCGCCTTCCTGCTGGTGTGCTCGATCGCTTTCGGCGCCGCGGTCGGCCTGCTCTTCGTTTATAGCAGCGACCTGCCCGAGATTCACGCGCTCGAAGACTATCGTCCCATCACCGAGACGGAACTCTACGCCGACGACGGCACGTCCATCGGCAGCTTCGCGCTGCAGCGCCGGATTCTCGTGACGTACAGCCAGATCCCGAAAATCCTGAAAGCCGCGATCCTTACCACCGAAGATCAACACTTCGAGGAACACTGGGGAGTCGATTTCCCGCGTGTACTGCAGGCTGCCTGGCACGACCTGGAGGGACGCCATCTCGAGGGCGCGAGCACTCTCACGATGCAACTTGCAGGCGGTCTCTTCCTCAATCGTTCGGACCGCAGCCTCCACCGCAAGATCCAGGAAACGATTCTCGCCCTCGAAATCGAGCGCCACTACACCAAGGACCAGATTTTCACGATGTACTGCAACCAGATCTACCTCGGCTCCGGCAACTACGGCTTCGAGGCGGCCTCCGAATACTATTTCAGCAAGCCGGTCGCGCAGGTGACGCTGGCCCAGGCCGCCATGCTCGCCGCCATCATCCGCGGGCCGATCTATTCGCCGGTGAACCACCCCGAGCGCGCGCTCGACCGGCGAAACCTGGTGCTCTCGCTGATGCTCCGTGACCGCAAGATCACGCAGGGACAATACGAAGAGGCGCGGCACGAGCCCTTGGGCCTGCACATCGAATCGCTGCGCGACGATCTCGCGCCCTACTTCGTCGAGGAAGTGCGCCAGTATCTCGAGCATACCTACGGCACGGAGGCGGTCCATGAGGATGGGCTGCGCGTCTACACCACGCTGAACGTTGCCATGCAGAAGGCCGCGGACGAGGCGCTGCGCGACGGCTTGCATGCCTACGACCGCAGGCACGGCTGGCGCGGCAACTTGCCGAACGTCCTGCGCGATCACCTTGGCACCATCGAGAAGTACGACAATGAGGACTGGCACGCGCCCATCGAGAAGGGCGACTACGTCACCGGGCTCGTCACCGAAGTTCGCCCGACCTTTGCCACCATCAAGATCGGCGTTTATCGAGCCATGCTCACGCCAGCGGATTTCTCGTGGACCGGGCAGAAGTCCGTCGAAGCGCTGCTGAAGGTGGGCGATCTCGTCTGCGTCCACATCAATGAAATCTCGGGCATGACAGCCGAGGTCGGGCTCGAGCAGCAGCCCGTCGCCCAGGCGGGACTTCTCGCTATCGACAACGCGACCGGCGAGATCAAAGCGCTCGTCGGCGGCTACGATTTCGAACAATCGAAATTCGACCGCGCCACGCAAGCCATGCGCCAGACGGGCAGCTCGTTCAAGGTGTACGTCTATTCCGAGGCCCTTTCCCAGGGAATGTCGCCCTTCGACACGGTGGTCGACGAGCCGGTGACGTATCACAGCGGCGGGCAGGACTACTCGCCGCACAACTACGACGAGAAATTCGAAGGGCGCATCACGCTGCGCCGCGCACTCGCCGATTCGCGCAACGTGCCGGCGGTGCGCCTGCTGGATCGCGTGGGCATCGAGAACACCATCGACCTTGCGCGAAAATTCGGGATCGTGAGCCCGCTGCCGCCCTACCTTCCGCTCGCTTTGGGCGCCGCCGACCTTACGCTCCTCGAGCACACCTCGGCCTTCACCGTGTTTCCCGACGACGGCATCCACATCGAGCCCCATTACATCCGGCGCGTCACGTCGTACGACGGCAACGTGCTCGAGGAAGACCGCCCGAACGTTACCGACGTGATTTCGCCGGACGTCGCACGCACGATGACCGCCATGCTCGAAGACGTGGTGCAGTTCGGCACCGGCGTGCGCGCGAAGGAACTCGGCCGGCCGTCAGGCGGCAAGACCGGCACGACGAACGACTTCACCGACGCCTGGTACATGGGCTTCACGCCGCAGCTCACCGCGGGCGTCTGGGTCGGCAACGACGACCCGCGCATGTCGCTCGGCAAGAAAGAGACTGGAGCGCGCGCGGCACTGCCGATCTGGCTCGAGTTCATGCAGAAGGCGATGCAGGGGATGCCGGTCGAGGACTTCCCGAACGTGGTGCCGCTCGAAAAACAGGCCATCGAGCACGTGGAGCAGGTGGATACGCCCGATACGGCTCCGCCCGCCGACGCCGCCGAGCAAGGGCTCACGCAGACGAAAACGCCCGCGTCGACGCCCCCGCCCGCACCCGCCCCGACGAAAACTTCGCAGGAGCTGCCTCCGCCTCCTGCGCCCGCCCACGCCGATGCGTCTCCCGGCGCGCACTGACGCGCCGCAAGCCGCGCCCTCGTTCTCCTGAATCTTGTCGAGATTATTTCTCGCGGCTACCGCTTGCCGAAGGGGTCCCATCCGCCGGGTTTCAGCTCTTTCGCGCGGCCCCTCTCGTCGACCACCACGATTCGCCTGCCACGCTCGATTTCGCCGATTGGCGTGATGTCGGCGAACTCAGGAGCGCCGCGCAGACGCCCCACCAGCCGGCGCGGAACCGTGAAGAGCAGCTCGTAATCATCGCCACCGTGCAGCGCCATCGACAGCGGATCGAGCTTGTGCCGCCGCGCGAATCGCGCATAGCTCCCCGGGATCGCGACCTTTGGTATGCGATCCGCCCATATGCGCGCACCCACGCGGCTCGCGCCGCACAGCCGCCCGAGATCGGTCGAAAGCCCGTCGGAAATGTCGATCATCGACGACGCCATTCGATTCCTGGCCAGCCACTCGCCCAGCTTCACGCGAATCCGCGGATAGAGATGTTGCTCGAGTAGCCAATTTTGGCGGCGAATGGCGCTCTTAAGTTCCTTGGCGGTACAGTTCCGGACGAGTTCGAGCCCGAATTTGGCGCGCCCGAGCCGCCCGGACACATAGACGAGGTCGCCGGATCGCGCGCCCGCGCGGGTGATGGCGCCACCCGGAGCCACCTGGCCGAAGACAGTGATGCTGATCGCCACGGACGCAAAGCGCGTGGTATCGCCGCCGATCAACGCTAAGCCCAGCTCGCGCGACGCTCGCGCGACCCCGCCGCGAAATCCCCTAATCCATTTACCCGTAAGGGCTTGCGGTATCGCCAGGGTCAGCAGAAAGAATCGCGGTGTGCCGCCCATCGCGGCGACATCGCTGGTCGCCCGCGCCAGCGCCTTATAGCCCACCGAATCCGGAGGATGCCGATCGATCAGAAAGTGCACGCCTTCGAGAAACGCGTCGCACGTCACGATGACGTCGGCCGCGCGCCCCGGGACGATCAGCGCGGCGTCGTCGCCGATGCCGAGTCGCACCTCCGCGCGCCGCGGCTGCCGAGGCGCTCTTCGCGTTCCGGTCGCCGAGGGAACGCCCAGGGCTAACTCTTTGATTAGCTGGTCTTCCCGGCCCAATACTGGCCTCCCGTACAGTTGTCGGCGTTTCGCTTCTTCGGGTAAACTTTTTATACCCGGCTGATGGATCGATTATAGGGCGCGGCCAGTATAGCCTGGCGCCCTATGTGAAATGGAAGATTAGGGTTGACGGTAGGCGGCGCGATTATTACAATTCCCCGGGTTTCGAACCAGGGCTCTCGGTTCAAACTTCACGGTAGGGTCGTTCGCAGGGATCAGTGAGCCGCCACACGGGGCAGGCGGTTCAAACCAGCCGTCGAAAAACAAAAAGGTAAGACAGACTATGAGGGGTAGGTCTTACACATTTTTTATTGCATCGAGCGCTTCCGGCGGCATGCGCCGGGTGTCGGTGCCATTTTACGTCCTCCATATGCTGACGATCCTGGCCGTAGTCGGCGGGATCACGGTCACGGCGGCGGTCGGCTCCTATTCGCGGATGCTCTGGAAGGCGACGAGCTACAACTCGCTGCGGCGCGACCAGGACAACCTGAAGCAACGCTACGTCCAGCTGCAAACCCAGGTAAAGGACACGAACCAGCGGCTCGATTCGCTGCAATCGCTGGCCGGCGAAGTGGCCATGGCCTACGGCATTGCGCGTTTCCGCCAGAGCGCCTTCGGCCTGACCGACAACGATAATGCGACTCCGGAAGCCACCGAAGTGGCGTTCCAGCAGTCGGTGGACGAATTCAGCTACCTCGAGAAAAACGCCGCGGTCGTCAGCACGCTCGGCGCGCAGCAGCGCATCCTGCCGGCCGATCAACTGAGCACGCTTGGCATCGTGCCGTCGCTCTGGCCGGTGGTGGGTGAGATCACGGGACATTTTGGCGAGCGGCTCGACCCGTTCAGCGGTGAAGGCGCGTTCCACTCGGGCCTTGATATCGCCTCGCATTACGGCGATGAGATTCGCGCCACGGCCGATGGCGACGTGACGCAAGCGGGCCTGTGCGCGGGTTACGGCCGCCTGATCGTGATCGACCATGGATTCGGCGTCAGCACCTGGTACGGCCACCTTTCGGGATTCAACGTGCAGGTGGGCATGCACGTGAAGCGCGGCGACGTGATCGGCTACGAGGGCAACAGCGGCCGCTCGACGGGTCCGCACCTCCACTACGAAGTGCGCATCAACAACACGCCCGTCGACCCGTGGCGCTTCCTCAAGAATATTTCGCCCACCGCGACCGTCGACGCCTCGTCCACTCCCACTCCGGCCCCGGCGAATACGGGCGACTAACCGGCTCCGCATCCTCCTTCCTGCATTCCGCAAGCCCCTCCTACGAAATTGCAAAGCGCGCTCTTGTCGGATACAGTTTTATCTCGCCCCGGCGTGTTGAGCCTATGAGACGATAGGCCAAACCCTTCGCTATTCATGATCTTCAACGGTTGGGATTACTACGTTCTCTTTCTGGTTCCGAGCGCGATCGTGTTCCGGGCCGCGAGCGAGCGCGTCCGGCCCTGGGTGATCTTCGCGACCGGCTGCCTCTTTTTCGCCTATTTCTCCTACACGCAGCTCGGCGGGCTAGCCGGGGCGGCGTGCCTCGGGATTTTCCTTTGGGAATCGCTGGTCAGCCGCTTCTACAAACCGCTCTCCTGGATTTGCTGGGCCGGCGTGACGCTGGCCGTTCTCTTTCTGGTCGTTTTCAAGTACCGCAACTTTCTCACCGGGCTGGTCTGGACCGACCCCGCGCGGAATCCGTTGTATTGGAAGGATGCGTTCCTGCCGCTGGGGATTTCCTTCTTCACCTTTGAATTCGCGCACTACGCGATGGACCGCTACCGCGGCAAGGCCGAGAAGGGCTCGTTGCGCGACTACATGGCCTTCATCCTGTTCTTCCCCACGATGGTGGCGGGCCCGATCAAGCGCTACCAGGATTTCGTTCCCAAGCTGCGGGAAGTGTCGTCGGACTGGGCGCTCGATTGGCAGCGCGGGATCACGCGGGTGCTCACGGGCCTCGCGAAGAAGTTCGCGATCGCCGACCTGCTCACCGCCTACACAAACCATCTCAACCACGCGGACATCGCCCAGGCGCAGCGCGCGATCCTGCCACTCTGGCTGCTCGCCTACGGCATCAAGATCTACGCCGATTTTTCGGCGTATTCGGATATCGCGATCGGCTCCGCCCGGCTCTTCGGCATCCGCGTGCCGGAGAATTTCGATTGGCCCTACCTGCGGACGAACATCGCCGATTTCTGGCGGCGCTGGCACATGTCGCTGACGAACTGGCTGATCGACTACATCTACATCCCGCTCGGCGGGTCGCGGGTTCGCGGCGAACGCGTCTACGCCAACATTCTCGTCACCATGCTGATCAGCGGCATCTGGCACGGGGCCGGAATCCATTTCGTGGTGTGGGGATTGATTCACGGCGTGCTGCTGGCGATCCGGCGCGCGTGGCGGCTCCTGCGTCCCATGCCGGCCGCGCCGTCGCGATGGTCGCAAATCGGATCGTGGGCGCTCACATTTGTGGTTGTGAACCTGGCGTGGGCTTTCTTTTGCATGGACGTGCACACGGCACTTTTCTTTTTCCGGAGGCTTTTCCTTGGATAAAGCGGAGAAGGGCACGACGACGCTCGAATGGCTGCAGTTGGCGTTTGAATATCTCGGTGGCGAAAGGGACGAACCACCGAATGGATTCCGCATCTCGCTCGCCAACTGGGTGTTCTGGGCGATCTGGTGGGGAGCGCTGGCTCTCGCGATCTTCGTTTTTTCGGGCCAAAGCTCGAAATTCATCTACATCGACTTTTGAGGGCGTATGGCGGCTGGCGTGACATCGCGTGAGATCGAAGCGGACAAGCCAATGACGGTTTCGAAGCGGCACGTCTTGCTGGCGCTGGGCGGACTTCTGCTGCTGCTTTTCGCGCTGAACGAGGCGGTGGCGCGGTCGGCCCGCGACACGGTGCCGCGCGAGTTGATGGCGCGCGTCCGCGAGACGCCCGGCGTCAGCGTGCTCGCGCTCGGCAATTCGCTGGTGGGCGTCGGATTCGAGGAATCCGCATTCGACCAGGCCATCGGCGCCGAGCCGCGGTACGGGATGATCAATCTGGGCCTCGGCAATTCGACTCCGGTCGAGCACCTGATGCTCCTGCGCTACGCCCTGCAGCATGGAGAGCGGCCGCGAGTGCTGATCTACGGATTCTTCGATTTCCAGCTCACCCATCCGGCTGAATTCGCGACGAGCGATCTGATCGGAAACCGCGCGATGCTCTATTACCTTGAGCCCGAATACGCGCGGCGTTTCTATCACCTGTCGCTGCACGACCGGATCGAGTTCGAAGTGATGCGGCATTTTCCTTTGTTCGTCGACCGCACCGTGGTGTGGGAGCGCGTGGAGCTTTTCCGGCGCAGCCTCGAGCAGGAGGGCATGCCGCCCGAGAAAACCAACTCCATGGGACGCGCCAATGATTTCTCGTTGCTCGAGTATCCCAGCACTCCGGCGTTCATCGAGGAGTGCGGGCGGGCGCGGCTCCGGGATCTCATCCCGTCGGTGCACGCGATCATCGACCAGGGACGCGCGGCGGGCATGAAGGTGATCTTCGTCGAGATGCCGCTGCCGCCGGAGCACGTCCGGTCGTTTTACGATACGCAGGCATGGGGCGGGTACCGGTCGCACGTCCGGAGCATGCTGGAGGCCGAGGGCGCACAATTCATCGATGCGAGCCACATGATGCCGCAGGACTCGATGTTCGCCGATCCCTTGCACATGACGTACGCGGCTTCGAAGGATTTCAGCCGGCGCTTCGCGGAATCGCTCAAGCAGGCGGAAGCCGGAGAGAAAGTGTTACGAGAGTGAGGCGGAGGTCGCCGGCGCAGGTGCCGCAGCGGACGCGCCCGCCGGAGTGCGGCAAACCCAGAATGCGCCGATCGTCAGCAGGATGCTCGGCAAGAGAAAACGCAGGCCGTCGCGCAGGAGCGCGGCAGGTCCGGCTTCGACCGGCGGCCCGATTCCGCAGCCGCAATCGATCTTCAGGCCTTTGTGGTAGGCATAGCTGATCGCGATCATGAACCCAATAAACACCACGGTCGCGAGAAGCGCCGAAAAGCGCCTTCCCAAACCCGAAACGAGCCACAGCCCCAGAAACACTTCGAAGAAAGGCAGCACGTGGGCCACCCAGTTCGAAGCCGCCGGCGACAGAATCTGATACGACTCCACCTGAATCGCGAACATCGAGATGGAGATTCTCGTCGAACGCCACGACCACGGAAAGCCCGGCAGCGGCTTGAGCTTTCCATAAGCGGCCGCCAGGAAGATCGATCCCACGATGATCCCGCCGACGGCCAGCAGGACTCGCAAGAGGTTGCGGCGTTTCCGAGGCTCGCGCACGCAGAGGACCGCCACGACCCCGGCCAGAAAAAACCAGTAGCCGTTCTCGGCGATCCAGGTCAGGACTGCATTGAGCGTGTTCATCGAGGCGGTTCGCCCTTGGGCGGCGGCGGCTCGCTATTGGCTCAAGAGCGAATCGAAGAACTGCTTCAGGATCGGCCAGGAAACGAAGCCCGAGGCCGGGGGCAAATGCTGCCCCTTGTAACTAATGATGTAGGTCGGCGTGGCTTGCACGGGAACGCGCATTCCGATCGCGCGGTCCGCCTCGATGTAGGAATCAAGCGGGCAGCCGTGACCCGCCGGGCCAGCCGCTCCCGGAGGCGCCGTGCAGCCTTCCATTTGTTTCTGCACGCGCTTGAATTCGGAGGCAGACATGGCGGCGGAGACATACTTCTCGATGTTGCCGTCCGCGCCCCAGGAGTCCTGATTGTCGTAGAGCGCTCCTTCGACCGCCGAGAACTCGCCTACGCGCGCGGCGGCGTTGGCCCAGCGCGCTGCTTCGAAGCCGTACTTGTGCATCGGCAGCGGAAAATCGTGATGAATGAGATAGACCTTACCGGAGGCGACGTAGTCGCTGATCATCGGGCGGAGAGTGTTCTCGTAGAGGTTGCGGCACGACGGGCATTCGTAGTCCGTGAACACTTCCATGGTGATGGGAGCGTCCTTCGAGCCGTAGGCCTTCACCGGCGGCCCCAGCGACTCGACGGCCCGCGCCGTCTTACGCGCGGCTTTTGCGCTTGCGCCGGTGGCGCGTGCGGACGAGGTTCCCAGGCCCAGCCCCAGGATCACCGCGAAAAGAACCAGCAGGACGGGAAGCGCCAGATGGCCCCTCGACCGGCTTCTTGAGAACACATGCGAACAGAGATTCAACGTGAGCCTCCCCCCAAAGGTTGCGCAAGCGGCGGTATTGTACCGCCAAACACACCGAAGCCGCTCAAACGATCGCGCAAGGTGTAACCCATCCAGTAAATCAGCCCGAGCCCCTATAAGTTGAGATGCATCATACAGGGAGAGGGGTTTTAAGGGGCGGGAGGAAAGCTCGGTGGGCGTGCGGGGAAGTAAGACGTGGCGAAGGGCGGCGAATGGGCTGCTAAGCCTCGGAGGTTCAGTATCATACAGACGCATAAGAAACTTGACAATGATACGCTCAATGTGTAAGATGGCCTTCGACGGCTGGTTTCCCAAGAGCCGGCCAGTCTGATCTGATAGGAGCGGATTTCCATGAGCAAGATTATCGGTATTGACCTGGGCACGACCAACTCCGTCGTGGCCGTGATGCAGGGTGGCGAGCCCGTCGTGATCCCGAACCAGGAAGGCGCGCGCACGACGCCTTCGGTGGTGGCGATCACGAAGAGCGGTGAGCGCCTGGTGGGCCAGGTGGCGAAGCGGCAAGCGATCACCAACCCCGAAAACACCGTGTACTCGATCAAGCGGTTTATGGGCCGCCGCTACGACGAAGTGGGCGAAGAGGCCAAGCGTGTGCCTTACAAGGTCGCGAAGGGCCCGCACGATGACGCGCGCGTCGAGATTCAGGGCAAAGTGTACAGCCCGCCGGAAATCTCGGCGATGATCCTTCAAAAGCTGAAGACAGCCGCCGAGGATTTTCTCGGCGAGAAGGTCGGCAAGGCGGTCATCACGGTTCCCGCCTACTTCAACGACAGCCAGCGGCAGGCCACCAAGCAGGCCGGCGAGATCGCCGGACTCGAAGTGCTGCGCATCATCAACGAGCCGACGGCGGCGGCGCTCGCCTACGGCCTCGACAAGAAGAAAGACGAAACGATCGCGGTGTACGACCTGGGCGGCGGCACCTTCGATATTTCGATCCTCGAAGTCGGCGAAGGCGTCGTCGAAGTGAAGTCCACCAACGGCGACACGCACCTGGGCGGCGACGATATCGACCAGCGGATCGTGGACTGGATGGCGGCGGAGTTCAAGCGCGATCAGGGCATCGACGTCAGCAAGGACAAGATGGCGATCCAGCGGCTCAAGGAAGCCGCGGAAAAGGCCAAGATCGAGCTTTCGCAGTTGCAGGAGACCGAGATCAACCTGCCGTTCCTGACGGCGGACGCTTCCGGGCCAAAGCACATGCAGCTCAAGCTGACGCGTGCCAAGCTCGAGCAATTGATGGAAGACTTGCTGCAGCGGACGGTGGAACCGGTGAAGCGCGCGCTGAGCGATGCCGGGCTCACGCCGGACAAGATCGACGAAGTGGTGCTGGTCGGCGGCTCGACCCGCATCCCGCGCGTGGTCGACATCGTCAAGGGCCTCTTCAACGGCAAGGAGCCTCACAAGGGCGTCAATCCGGATGAAGTGGTCGCGGTGGGCGCGGCGATCCAGGGAGGCGTGCTCGGCGGCGAGGTGAAGGACATCCTGCTGCTCGACGTGACGCCGCTGTCGCTGGGCGTCGAAACGCTGGGCGGCGTGATGACCACGCTCATCCCGCGCAACACGACGATCCCCACGCGCAAGTCGGAGACGTTCTCGACGGCTGCGGACAACCAGACCTCCGTCGAGATTCACGTGCTGCAGGGCGAACGCCCCGTCGCCAGCGGCAACCGCTCGCTCGGTAAATTCCACTTGATGGGAATTCCGCCGGCGCCGCGCGGCATGCCGCAAGTCGAGGTGACCTTCGATATCGACGCGAACGGCATCCTCAACGTGTCCGCGAAGGACATGGCCACCAACAAGGAGCAGAAGATCACCATCACCGCTTCCACCGGCCTCTCCAAGGACGAAGCCGAGCGCATGAAGAAGGAAGCGGAATCGCACGCCTCCGAGGACAAGGACCGGCTGGCCGAGGTCGAGAGCCGCAACCGGCTCGACAACCTGGTCTACCAGACCGAGAAGCTGATCAAGGAGAACCGCGAGAAGCTCGCCGAAGCGGACGTGAAAGCGGCCGAGGAGGCCATCGAGGAAGGGAAGCGCGCGGTCAACGAGGGCGGGCTCGACAAGCTGAACGCGGCCGTCGAGAACCTCACGAAGACGTCGCATCGCATCGCCGAGTCGTTGTACAAAGCGCAGAGCGCGGCTGGATCGCAGCCGGGCGGCGCGGGACCGGCGGGCGGTAACGGCGCACCGGGCGCCGATGGAGGCGCGCAGCCCCACGGACACGGGCAAGGCGACGTGGTCGACGCCGAGTTCGTGGACGTCGATGAATCGAAAAAGCCGAACTGAGCGAAGCGAAGGATCTCTCTTCGGCGCTGATTGCAAAGGTAACGTCGAGGGGGCGGGCTCAAAACCCGCCCCTTCGCCCGTTAGCGTCCATATCTAGGACAAAATGGCAACCACCACAAAAACCGATTACTACGAACTGCTGGGCGTCCCGCGCAAGGCCTCGGTGAAGGAAATCCGGGCCGCGTACCGCAAGCTCGCCCGCAAATATCATCCCGATCTGAATCCCGGCGACAAAACCGCGGAAGAAAAGTTCAAGCAGATTCAGGAAGCCTACGAAGTTCTTTCGGACACGAAGAAGCGCCAGACGTACGATCAATTCGGCTTCAATACGCCGGGACCGGGCGGCATGCCGCATCCAGGAGCCGGATACGCCGGGGGAGCTTCGCCGGAAGACATTCATTTCGATTTCGGCGGCTTCGATTTCGGCGCGGGAGCGCAGGGAGGCGCGGGCGGATCGAGCTTCCGCGATCTCTTCAGCCAGTTTTTCCGCGGCGCCACGGCGGCGCAGGCGGGACAGCAGGGCGAGCCCGGCAGCGATCTCGAGTTTCAGATAGACATCAGCTTCGCCGAAGCCATGCACGGCGCGGTGAAGAAGATCAGCTTCACGCGGCTCGACGTCTGCAACGTCTGCCACGGCGCGGGCTTCGCCGGCGAAGAGAAAACCTGCCCCACCTGCAACGGCACCGGCCAGGTGACGCAGGTCAGCGGCAAGATGCGCTTCCAGATCACGTGTTCGCGCTGCGGCGGCCGCGGAAAGCTGCGCACGATTTGCCGGAATTGCGGCGGCGAAGGGCGCGTGCAGAAAGTCGAAACGCTCGACGTGCGCATCCCGCCGGGCGCGAAGACCGGCTCGCGCGTGCGCGTGGCCGGCTACGGCAACGCCGGAATGCACGGCGCTCCTCCCGGCGATCTCTACATCATCACCAACGTGCAGCCGCATCCGTTTTTCGAGCGGCGCGGCGACGACCTCTACACGGTGGTGCCGGTCACGGTGCCGGAGGCGTCGCTCGGCGCGAAAGTGGAAGTGCCCACGATCGACGGCCGCGCGCAGGTCCGCATTCCGCCGGGCACCAACAGCGGCAAAAAGCTGCGCCTGCGCGAGAAGGGCGCGCCCTCGGCCGGGCGTCCTGGAAAGCGCGGCGACCAGATCGTCGAGGTGCAGATCGTCGTGCCGAAGCCCGAGGACGAGCGCGTGCGCAATCTTTTGAAGGAGCTCGGCAAAATCGAGCCCGAGGATCCGCGCAGCGAGCTTTTCGCGCGCGCCACGGTCGAAGCAAAGTAGGAGAAGGACAATGGCCATGCGTCCCAGAAAACGGGCCAAAGCGGGTTACATGATCAGCGCGGTCGCGGAGCTTTACCATCTGCATCCGCAGACGCTGCGCCTCTACGAACGCGTCGGCCTGCTGAAGCCCTCGCGTTCGCAAGGCAATACGCGCCTCTATACCGACGAGGACCTCGAGCGCCTCGAGGTGATCCTGAATCTCACGCGCGAGCTCGGCGTGAATCTCGCCGGAATCGAAATCATCCTCAACATGCGCGACAAAATGGCGGAGATGCAGCTGCACATGGAGGAGTTCATCCGCTACGTGCGCAGCGAAGTGGCGCGCGATTTCGTCGCCGCGCACCAGCAGGCGCCCGCCCCGCGCAACGCCATCGTCCGCGCGGCGCCGCGCCACACCATCCGCGTGATCAAGTAGCGCCGGCGTCACCGCGATAAATCCACAGCCGTCCGAATTTTCACAGCGCGGGTGCGCTTGCGCCCCGTGCTCCCGGCGCTTATTCTTCCTGCATGGCGCGAGCGGATTGTCCGGTTTGCCAGGGCAGCGGATGGAAAGTGGTCGAGCGCAACGCCGAAGGCGCGCAGGCGCTCGCTTCAGGCGACGCAGCGCGCCCCGGCGCCGCGACCGCCGAGCCGAAAATGGTGTGGGCGGTGCCGTGCGACTGCACGGCCGGCAACAAGAACGAGCGCGCCCTCGCGAAGGCGCGCGTTCCGGACCGCTATCGCCACTGCGATTTCGGCGCTTTCGAATGCGACAACGAGATCGAGGGCGCCACGCGCGAACAGAGCGCCGCCTGGAATCGCAGCCTCGCGCAAGCCAAGGTGCTCGTCGAGCGCTTCGCGAGCGAATTCCCGGTCGGCGCGGAGCACGGCCTCCTGCTGATGGGCCCCTGCGGCGCCGGCAAAACGCACCTCTCTGTCGCCGCGCTCAAGGAAATCGTCCAGCGCGGCCACAGCGGCCTTTTCTACGACTACCGCGAGCTGCTCAAGGAGATTCAGGACAGCTACAACGCCGAGAGCCAGTCGACCGAGATGAGCGTCCTCGAGCCGGTGCTGAAAGTCGAAATCCTCGTGCTCGACGACGTCGGCTCCAGCAAGCCCTCTCCCTGGGCGCTCGAAACCGTCGGCCACATCCTCAACACGCGCTACAACGAGAAGCGCGTCACCATCCTCACCACGAATTTCCTCGACGCCGACGCCGCCACCGCGCCTGCGCCCGCCGCGCGCGTGGCCGGAATGCGCGCGCCCACGTTTGAGGACACGCTCACCGATCGCGTCGGCAAGCGCATCCGTTCGCGCCTCTACGAAATGTGCCGCACCATCGAAATTTCCGCCCCCGATTACCGCAAGGAAATCCGCAACATCAGCCGTTTCCGCGCGTAACGAGGTGTACGATACGGGCATCTGGTCGCCACCGTGGGTGTCGACGTTTAGGTGGCCCGTAGGGGCGCTGCTTGCTGCGCCCCCTTTTGGGGCCGGCGCGATCCGATTCGCGAAATGTGCGTTGACGGTTGCGCGCTCGCCAACCCCGGTGTGCCGATTTTCGCATACATCTGGCGCTATCACCCGCCTAGAACCGTAGACACCTATGCGGTTTGCTTCCTGTCACTTACGCAGCTAGAATGGCCACTGAAATTCTCCGACCTCCGTGGCCTGCGGGAGAGACATCCCATGGCCCGCGAGGCGATACTCCGCACTCTGGGGTTGAGGGTTCGGGTGGAAACGCCCGGGCCTCCCACGTTTGGAAAGGGGAATGTCCGGCGCTTTCGAGCCGCCGGGCGTGTCGCCCAAGTCCAACCGTGGATTTGGGCTTTTTCTTTTGATGGCTCGAAATCGGGGCCGCGGGCATCCAAAGGACCGCATGCAACTGACCGACAAACTCGGCCGCCAGATCACCGACCTGCGCATCTCGGTCACCGACCGCTGCAATTTCCGCTGCGTCTACTGCCGCTCGGCCAATCCCGAGAATCACATGCCGTCCGCGAGCCTGCTTTCCTGGGACGAATACGAGCGGCTGGCGCGGATACTCGTGCCGATGGGCATTCGCAAGGTACGCGTCACGGGCGGCGAGCCGCTGGTTCGCGCGGGCGTCGAGGATTTCGTCGCGCGGCTCAAAGCCATCGGCGTGCACGACGTCTCGATGACCACCAACGGTTACCTGCTCGCCGAGCGCTGCGACCGCCTCGTCGCCGCGGGCATGAACCGCATCAACATCAGCCTCGATTCGCTCGACCGCGCCAGGTTCGAGCGCATCACGCGCACCAAGACCTTCGACGCCGTGATCGCCGGCATCGAGGCCGCGCAGGCATCGGCGCTGCGCCCCGTGAAAGTCAACGCCGTCCTCGTGCGCGGCATCAACGACGACGAAGTCGAAGCCTTCGCCGAGTTCGCCCGCGACCGCGACCTGATCATGCGTTTCATCGAATACATGCCGCTCGATGCGGACCGTTCCTGGACGCGCGACTCGGTGGTGACAGGCGCGGAAGTGCTGCGGCGCATCTCGGCGCGCTGGCCGCTGGTCCCGATCGCGCACGAGCGCAGCGAGACGGCGCGCAAATACCGCTTCGCCGACGGCCGCGGCGAAATTGGCCTGATCTCGCCCGTGTCGCAGCCTTTCTGCGGGCACTGCTCCCGAATCCGCATGACTGCCGACGGCAAGCTGCGCACTTGCCTCTTCAGCAAGGACGACCACGATCTGAAGCCGCTGCTGCGCGGTGGCGCCACCGACCGCGAAATCGCCGGCGAGATCATCTCGATCGTGCACGGAAAAGAGAAAGGTCACCGCATCAACGAGCCCGGTTTTGCCCCGCCCTCGCGTACAATGGTCTCCATCGGCGGCTAAGCTACCCCTGGTAGCGCCGCCGCGTCTTGCAATGCCCAAGCCCCGACGTCCGTTGTAGGGGCGCTGCTTGCTGCGCCCGATTTGGCTTGGAGTTTATTGTTGTCCCGGAGCCGCCTGACTTGTCCGACGAAGAGTCCAAACTATTCTCGCTGGCCGAGGCCGAACGCCTGCGCGTCCAGATCGAGCCTGTCCTGATCGAGGCGATCGAGGCGCGCCGCAAATTCGGCGAGTTCGACGATCTGCTGTCCGAGATCGCCGAGCGCATCCAGCGTTCCGGCGGCATGCTGGTGGAATTCGACAAGACCTCGCGCCTGCGCAGCGAGCGCAATCGCCTCGAACAGGCCATCCGCGAGGCGCTGGAAAAAATTCACGCCACCGGCTGCATCGTCAAGGACCTCGAAGTCGGCCTGCTCGATTTCCCGTCGCGCATCGACGGCGAGGAAGTCTATCTCTGCTGGCGCCTCGGCGAGGATCGCATCCGCTTCTACCACCGCCAGGACGAAGGTTTCGCCGGCCGCAGGCCCATCGACCCGCGCGACGCCGACTACCGCAATCCCATCCAGTAATCAGTGCGCATTCGAATCCGACGTGGCACGCTTGGAAACTCGATCGATGGCGCCATTGACCTCAGTCCTTACCGCTTCGATATCGTAGTAGTTGCCTCTCGGATCGACGTATTGGTCGCCCGGGGCCGCCGAGGCCAATCGTTTCGCCGTCTGATATTCCCTGAGCGAATCCGCCCAATGCTTCTCGCTTTCGAGAATGTAGGCGAACTCGAAACGTCCAAGCGGGTTGTTTGGATCTTTCTCCAGCGCGTCCAGCAAAATCTGCCGTTGCTTCTCATGCATTCCCTTCCGCTTGTAGAGGGCGTAGAGGCCGTAGTCATTGATCGGATTCGATGGGTCGAGCTTGGAGGCGAGTTTGAGCTCCCTCACAGCGTCGGCGAAATCTCCCAGCGCGTTGTAGGCCATACCTGCCTGGTTGTGCCAAAACGCCGATTTCGGATCTTTCGCGATATTGGTCTTGTCCTTGGCCAATTCCGCCTTCCAATCCATGGTGACGGTCCCGTGCTGCGCGGACGAAGACAGGGCAATTCCACCGAAGACCATCGCAAACGCAACTGGACGCTTCATTGCACACCTCACGAGGCAGGCGCGGCCCGCGTCCATCCCCACCTATTGAAACCCAGCTTCGCTGCTGGTGAGACATATTGTTGCCTTCCGTTTCCTGGCCACAGACGCGAGATCGAGCTGCTCGCAGTGAAGCTGTCTGCTTGACACATGGCGATTCGGGCGGCAGAGTATTCGATTGGGATTGCAGCGCGAGAAAAACCAGGGAGCCGAGAGAAAATCATGTCCGCCGAGACCGCCGCCGCACCGATTCACGCAACAGACGCCGCATGGAAAGCGATTGAGGGCGCGTATGACCTGCAAGTGCACGTTGCGCCGGACGTGATCGCGCGCCGCATCGACGATCTCGATCTCGCCAAGGAATTTCTCTCGCACAAGTTGAAGGGCTTCGTCCTGAAGTCTCATTACGCGCCCACCTACGAGCGCGCGAAGGTTGTGACGAAGGCCGTCCCCGGAATCCAGGCCTTCGGCGCGATCACGCTGAATCACAGCGTTGGCGGGCTCAATCCCGTGGCGCTCGAAATCGCCGGCCGCTCGGGCAACAAGATCGTCTGGATGCCCACGGTCGACGCCGCCAACGAAACCGCCGGCCGCACCGACGGCCCCACGGACAAGCTGCCCTTCTGGGCGAAGATTCAGCGCGAGCTCGCTGCCACCGGCGTTTCGCCCGCGCCCATGACCGTCGTCGGCGCCGACGGCAAAATCAACGACGCCGCCCGCGGCTGCCTCGAAATCATCAAGAAGTACGACATGATCCTCGCCACCGGCCACCTGAGCAAAAAGGAAATCCTCGCGCTGGTGAAGGCGACGAAGGAGATGGGACTCAAGCGCGTCGTCGTGACGCACGCGGAATTCCCGTCGCAGAACATGACCGCGGCCGAGCAGGTGGAATGCGCCGATCTCGGCGCGGTGATCGAGCACTGCTTTACCACGATGTACACGAACAAAGCGCCGTGGGAAGTCTACTTCGACGGCGTGCGCAAGGTGGGCCCCGAGCGCGTGGTTCTTTCCACCGACCTCGGCCAGACGATCAATCCCCCGGTCGCGGATGGTTTCGCGATGTTCGCGCAGAAGATGCTCGACGCGGGATTCAGCGCGGGCGACGTCCACCGCATGGCCGTCACCAACACCACGAACCTGGTCTCCTGAGCGGCCCCTCGCTGTTCGATCCGTATCGGAAACGCGGCGCCGCGACCCGGCGCCGTCTTTACTGGGCCGCGTTACCGGCTTACCCGGCGCGGCGCTCACGAAAGACTTTCTCGCCCGTCTACATCGTGCAATGATTTCGGCTGCACTTCATCGCAGCAGGGAGAATCCTTACTTGAAAACAACTACGCGTGCCTTTGTGGTGGCCCTCTTTCTTTCGTGTTGTCCCGTTGGGGCGCGTCCCGCGCCGCCGGCGGCCGCGCAAGGCGCCGCACCCGATCGGGGCTGGGTCGCGAAAAGCAACGCCTACACCGATCTGCTGATCGACGTCCAGAATCGCCACTCGCCCGAGGATGCGTCCGCGCAGGGCCTGGCCGCGTTCGACGACCGCATCTCGCAGCCGACCAAGCTCGACGACGACGCCGAGATCGCCGAGACGAAGGTGGTCCAGCGCAAGCTGATGCATGCGCTCGCCGTCGAGCAGGATAAGAACGTCCGCCAGGACCTGCAGATCCTGCTGCACCGGATCCAGATCGATCTCGCGAAGCACGACTACGCGGTGGCGCACAAAGTGCCCTTCGAAAATGCCAGCGAGGACGTGTTCAACGGCCTGCGCGTGCTGCTCGACGATCAGGTCGCGCCCGACCGCCGCAAGGCGGCCGTGGTTCGTCTGCGAAAATATGCGGGCGTCGAGCCGGGGTATAAGCCGCTCACGGAAATCTTCAAGCAGCGCGCCGAAGAGCAGATGGCCAAGCCCAACATGGAGTATCCCGCGAAGGTGGATATCGAGACCGAGCTCGCGCGCAATCAGAATTACGTCGAAGGCATTCCCGCGCTCTTCCAGCAGTACGGCCTGACCGGATGGCAGGAGCCCTTCGCCCAGCTGAAAACCGAGCTCGCCGACTACGACGCCTGGGTGCGCGCGACGATCCTGCCGAAAGCGCGGCCCGACTTCCGCCTTCCGCCGGAGGAATACGCGCTCGACCTGCAGGGCTACGGCATCGACATCCCCATCGCGCGCCTCGAGCAGATGGCGCACCATGAGTTCCAGGTATATCAGGGGCAGATGCAGGCGCTGGCCATGCAGATCGCCGCGCAGCGCCAGTGGCGCGTCACCGACTATCGCGACGTCTGCCGGCGCCTCAAGCAGGACCAGATCAAAGGCGACGACATTCTGCCGTTCTACAAAAAGCGCCTCGCCGATATCGAAGCCATCATCGTGAAACACAATCTCGTGACGCTGCCCGATCGCCCGGCGCGCATCCGCCTCGCCACGCCCGCGGAAAGCGCCGACCAGCCGGCGCCGCACATGGTGCCGCCTCCGCTGCTGCACAACACGGGAGAGCAGGGCGTATTCGTCCTGCCGCTGAGCATGCCGCCGACCGCGGGGCAGAAAACGGAGAAGATCGACGATTTCACTTACGACGCTGCGTCGTGGACGATCATCGCGCACGAGGCGCGGCCCGGCCACGAGCTGCAGTTCGACTCCATGGTCGAGCATGGCGTGTCCGAGGCGCGCGCTCTCTACGCGTTTAACAGCACCAACGTGGAAGGCTGGGGCCTCTACGCCGAGTACATCACGCGTCCGTATATGCCGCTCGAGGGCCAGTTGATCTCGCTGCAATTCCAGATGCAGCGCGCGGCGCGCGCGTTCCTGGATCCGGAGCTGCAAGCCGGGCAGATCACGCCGAAAGATGCGATGCGCGTGCTAATGGAAGACGTGAATTTGAGCAAGCCGTTCGCCGAGCAGGAAGTGGAGCGCTACACCTACCGCTCGCCCGGACAGGCCACTTCATATTTCTATGGATTCACGCGGCTGCTCTCGCTGCGCGCCGAAACGGAAAGGGCGCTCGGCAAGAAATTCGACCAGAAGAAGTTTCACGATTTCATCCTCGCGCAGGGGCTCTTGCCGCCCGACCTGATGCGCCAGGCCGTGCTGACGGAGTTCGTTCCATCGCAGCGGGCGAATTGAGGCGTATCAGTTCGAGGGTTTCGTGCCGGAACCGGGGCGCGGCCTGCTGAGCACGCGCCACAGGCCGAGGAAGAGCAGCAGCGCGGCGCCGATGCGCACATCTCGATTCTGCGTCACCGCGAAGAGGAGTCCGAACGCGAGGAATACGAACGCCGGAGCGAAATAGGCCCAGAGGCTTCGCCCTCGCGACCGCGGGTCGAGCGACGCTCCGTTGCGGCGCACCGGATCCTTTTTTCTGGCTTCGCCCGCGCTCGCCGGCGTCAAGCCGCCGCCGTATGCGGGGTTCGCCATTTGCATCAAGGACAAAGCCATCAGCGCGAGGCCACCGTCTCGAAACAGCGCCCAGCCCGAGAGCGCCAGATCGGGGCGCGCCGCAGAAAGCGCGATTTGCGACAAACAGGCGAGGCCCGCGCCCGTGGCAGCCCTCAGGCTTAATTGCCGCAAAGATCGGGCGGTCATATAGGCGTCCGCGAGTCTCAGCCCGAATAAGCCGCAGGCGACCTGGATCAAAATGCGCAACAGTTGCGGTTGCTGGAAAAATCCCGCGGCGCCCGGGCGGCCGTCGGTTGGGAAGAAACAGAAGTAGAGCGCGAGCGCTTCGAGCAGGACGACGCCGGGATCGGACGTCCGCCGGATTTGGCTCGCCAGAATTTGCGGCACGGTGACTGCGGCGTCGGCGGCGTATTGCGCGGGGCTCTTGTAACGCTCGTAGAGATCGCCGAGGACTTCCTCGCGGCGCGCCGGCGGCACGAGCAGCGCCACGAGCCTTTCGAGTTTTCTCGGGGGCGCGGATCCGGTCACGTCGTCTCCTTGCCCCACTGACGCCCCCATTTACGTTCCCACTCCTTGCCCCATGCTTCGACGCTGCTGTCCCAAATGCGCTTGGCGGTGAGGGCCGATTCGCGGAGCGCGCGTTCGCCGAGCGCTTCGAGCCGGTAGCAGCGTTTGGCGCGGCCGCCGCGCTCCGGCGTCGGTTCAGAAAGCCACGACGCGACGTAGCGCTTGTCTTCCAGGCGGTCGAGCGTGACGTAAATCGCGCCGAGCGAGACGGATTTGGGGTGCGCGAGTTCGGCCACCTTGGTGTGAATCGTCACGCCGTAGGCGTCGTCGTGCAGCGCGAGAATCGCCGTCAAGACGAGCTGTTCGAACTGCCCGAGGCCGGAAGGCTTTTCCATTTCTCCAACTATGTAGTATAAATCCGTCCCCGGTGTCAAGAGGTCGCGGGCGTCGCGCGGGCCACGGCGGGCGCGAGCCTTCGCGAATTCGCGGCTTTCGCTTGGCGCAAGAGACCGCTAGAATCAGCGCTCGGCAAGGGGCGCTTGCATGTCGGATCCGTTGCTCTCGGTGGCAAATCTGGGAATCGTGCTCGGCGATCGCGCCGTGATCCAAGGCCTGAGCTTCGAGTTGCAGGCGGCGCAGAGCCTCGCCGTGATCGGCCCGAACGGCGCGGGGAAAACCGTGCTGCTGAAAGCGCTGCTTGGGCTGATTCCGCACAGCGGGACGATTCGGTGGAGGCCCGACGCGCGGCTGGGCTACGTGCCGCAGAAGGTGGAGGCCGACCGGCAGCTTCCGCTTCGCTTGCGCGATCTGCTGGCGGCGAAGGCCACGGTGCTGAAGCTTTCGCGCGCTTCGCTCGATCGCGCCTCGGCGGAGGTCGGTCTCACGAAAGACGTGCTCGGCACGAGCATCGGCCATTTGTCCGGCGGGCAATTCCAGAAGGCGCTGATCGCGTTCGCGCTGCTGGGCGAGCCCAACGTGATCCTCTTCGACGAGCCGACCGCCAGCCTCGACGAACTCGCCGAAGAGCGAGTGTACGACATGCTGCATACGCTGCAGCACGACCGGCGCATCACGGTGATTCTGGTGTCGCACGATTTGAGCGTGGTGTACCGCTACGCGGACATGGTGCTGTGCCTGAGCAAAGGAACGCCGTGCATGGGCCCGCCGCGGGAAGTGCTGACGCCGGAGACGCTCGAAGCACTCTATGCAGCGCCGCCCAAATACTACCGTCACGCCGAGGGACGCTGAGATGCGCGCGCGCGAATCCCGCGTCGCGGGGAAATAAGGAATGCACGAAGAGCAAATTCTCTTTCTGGCGCTGGCGCTGCTCTTTGGGCTCGCGGCCGGGCTCGTCGGCTGCTTCGCGCTGATGAAGCGAATGCTGCTGGCGGGCGACGTGATTTCGCACCTGGCGCTGCCGGGGTTGGGCGCCGCATTTCTTTTCAAGGTGAGCCCGCTCGTCGGCGGCGCGACGACGCTCTTCCTGGGAACTCTGCTCGTGTGGCGGCTGCAGAAGAAAACGGGGCTGACAACCGACGCCACGATCGGCGTGGTGTTCGCGGCGGCGCTCGCGATCGGAGCCGCCGTCACGCCGCGCGAGGACCTGATCGACGCACTCTTCGGCGAGCTTCAGCGAGTGTCCGTGCTGGGATTTCTACTGGGCCTGGCAGCCACGCTCGTGGTGGCGCTCTCGCTTTTTTTGCTGAAAGACGGGCTGGCGCTGGCGATCTTCTCGCCGGACCTCGCCGCCGCGACCGGCGTAAACGTGGACCGCGTGAATCTTTCGTTTCTTCTGGTTTTCAGCCTCACCGTGCTCGTGGGCCTGCGCTTCATGGGCACGCTGCTCGCGAGCGCGCTGATCATTCTGCCGGCGGCCGCCGCGCGGCAATTGACGGACAAACTTTCCACGTTTCTCGTTTTTTCGGTGGCCGTGAGCCTGGTGTCGGTTCTGGCGGGATTCCTGCTCAATACATTCGTGCTCAAGCTGGCGCTGCTGGGGCCGACGATCGTGCTGTTCTCGGCGTTCTTTTTCGCGCTGAGCATGCTGGCCAGGAAGGCGTGACGACTGCGCCTGGCATGCCTCTTTTTCCGCGGTCCGAACCGCATCGAAAACGGCGTGGCGCCCGGCGGGGTGTGTTAGCGTGATGAAGAGGAGCCAACCACGTATGTCCGCAAGCGAGGAGAAGCCGGCGCGATGAGCGGAGCGCCCGAAAACCGGCTGAAAGATTCGGCGAGTCCCTACCTGCGTTCGGCGGCGCACCAGCCCGTCGACTGGCATGAATGGGGCGAGGAAGCGTTCGCGAAGGCGCGCGCGGCCAATAAGCCCGTGCTGCTCGATATCGGCGCGGTGTGGTGCCACTGGTGCCACGTGATCGACCGCGAGAGCTACGAGAACCCCGAAATCGCCGCGATGATCAATGAGATGTACATTCCCGTGAAGGTCGATCGCGACGAGCGCCCGGACGTCGACGCGCGCTATCAGTCCGCGATCAGCGCGATTTCAGGCCAGGGCGGCTGGCCGCTGACGGCGTTTCTGACGCCGGACGGCAAGCCGTTTTTCGGCGGCACGTATTTCCCTCCCGAAGACGCGATGGGGCGGCCCGGATTCAAGCGCATTCTCTCCGCGATCGCCGATGCTTTCGAGAAGCGCCGGGGAGACGTCGACAAGTCCGCGCGGGCGCTCGAAGAAGCGGTGGCGAAGGCCGAGATTTTTCAAGGGGCGCGCGGCGAATTCGATGCGCGCGTGGTCGACGCGGTGGTCGAAGCGGCGGTGAAGCGATTCGATCCGACGCATGGCGGATTCGGTGAGGCGCCGAAGTTTCCGCATTCGTCGACGATCGACCTGCTGCTCGAGCGTTACGCCTGGCCGGGCGGCAAGTCGCTGCAACCCATCATCGAGAAAACACTCGACGGGATGGCCGCCGGCGGCTTCGCGGATCAGATCGGCGGAGGATTTCATCGGTATTCGGTGGATGAGCGCTGGTGCGTGCCGCACTTCGAAAAAATGTCGTACGACAATTCCGAGCTGCTGCGAAATTACCTGCACGGCTTTCAGTCGCTGCACCTGCCGCACTACAAACACGTGGCCGAGGACCTGATCGACTGGGTCGGCGAAGTGCTCTCCGATCGCGAGCGCGGCGGATTTTACGCGAGCCAGGATGCCGACCAGACGCTCGACGATGACGGCGACTATTTCACCTGGACGCGGCAGGAAGCGCAGTCGGTGTTGACGCCCGAAGAGTTTCGCGCGGTCGAGCGCTACTACGACATCGGGCCGCTCGGCGAGATGCACCACAACGCCGAAAAGAATGTCCTGTGGATCGCGGAGCCGGTCGAGGCGATCGGCCGCGAGTTGCGCATGACCGAGGACCGAGTGGCGCTGCTGATCGCTCGCGCGAAAGGCAAGATGCTGGCGGCGCGGCGCGAGCGGCGTCCCACGCCCGCTATCGATGAAACGATTTACGTGGCGTGGAATGCGATGTTCGTCTCGGCGTATCTCGAAGCGGCGCGCGTGCTGGAGCGCCCCGATTGCCGCGAATTCGCCCTGAAGACGCTCGAGCGCATCCTCGCCGAAGCCTGGGACGAATCGAAAGGTTTTGCGCACCGCGTCGGCGGTCCGCGTCTGGAAGGCTCGCTGGACGATCAGGTGTTCACGATTGCCGCGTTGCTCGATGCCTGGGAGATAACTTTCGACCGCCACTATTTCGAAATTGCCGAGCGCGCTATGCGAATCGCCGTCGAGCGCTTCGGCGATCCCGATGGCGGAGGCTTCTTCGACCGCGCGAAAGATGCCTCGCCGATGGGCGGCCTCGAAGTGCGTCGCAAGCCGCTGCAGGATTCGCCGACGCCCGGCGGAAATTCCGTTGCCGCGATCGTTCTCGACCGGCTGCACGCGCTCACGGGCGAGCGGGCCTATCGGGATTGGGCCGAGAAGACACTCGAAGCGTTCGTGGGCCTGATCCCGCAGTACGGCCTGTTCGCTGCGACCTACTCGCTGGCGGCTTTGCTCCATGCACGGCATCCGCTGCAAGTCGTCATCACCGGTGCCGGGGCCGATCCCCGGGCCGCCGCGCTCGAGCGCGCCGGTCACGATGTCTATCGCTTCGGCACAACGGTCCTGCGCGTGACGCCGGAACGCCTCTCATCGGGCGCCCTCCCCGCCGCGTTGCGCGAAACCCTTCCCCACGTCGACGCGACCGTGCCCCAGGCTTTCGTCTGCGTCGAGACGACCTGCTTCCCGCCCGTCGCGCAAGCCGCGCAACTGACGTCCTTGCTAGGAGAAGCGGGCACCGGAGCGAAGGCCGCGTCGCGATGAAATCGGGCCGCGAGCGTTTTTAGCTCAGCCGCCCAAAGGAATTGACGGGCGGCGAGGTCGGATGCGATAATCCTTTGCTTTGCTCGACCTATCAGTGTGTGCCGGTGGGGCACAAAGCCGGAACATCGCGACACCTAGATTAAAATAGCGGGAGCAGTCACAGCCCTTCTTCCTTACGATGGAGATTCTCCACCAACTCGGCGAGTTGTTCCTCGAAGCTGCGCCTACGGTCGTCATCGTTCTCTTGTTTTACGTGTTCATGCGCTGGGCGTTTTTCGGCCCTATCCGGAAAACGATGGCCGAGCGCGAAGCGCGCATCGAAGGGGCGCGCCGCGAGGCGGCCGCCGTGGAGGCGGAGGCCAAGCAGGAACTGGGCACGTACCACGAAGCGCTGCGCAAGGCGCGCGCCGAAATCTATGCGGAGCAGGAAGCGGCGAGGCAGGCGGCGCTCGACGAGCGCGCCAAGCTGCTGAGGGCGATGCGAACGCGTTCGCAGGAGGACGTGGCGGCCGCGAAAAAGCAGATCGCCGCGCAAGTGGCCGCGGCCCGTGCCGAAATCGAACGCCAGGCTCCCGAACTCGCCGATCAGATTGCGCGCGTGATCCTCGAGAAGCCGCCGCTCACCGGAGGAGCCGCGCGATGATTTCGGCTCGCGTATTGCGTTCGGCGCGGCTGGCGGGCACGTTGGGCGCGAGCGCTCTTTTGCTGGCGGCGCCGGTCTTGGCGCAAGACGACCAACCCTCTCCCGCAGATTCCACCACCGGCTGGGTTTTCCGCTGGCTGAACTTCGCGATCATTCTCGCCATCGTGATTTACGCGCTGCGCAAGGCGCTTCCGTATTTCCGCGGCCACGCCGAAGAGATCTCCGCGAAAATCGCGGAAGGAACGCGGGCGCGCGAAGCGGCCGAAGCGGACCGCCGCGAGGCCCAGGCGAAGCTCGCCGGAATCGACACGGAAGTGGCGGCCCTGCGCGCGGACGCGAAGCGCGGCGCTCAGGGGGAAAGCGATCGTCTGCGGGCCCAGGCGAAGGCGGAGGCGGAAGCGATCGAGCGTTCCGCGCAAGCCGAAATCGCGGCGGCCGAACGCGCGGCGCGGCTGGAACTGAAGGCGCTGGCGGCGCGCATTGCCGTCGAGCGCGCCGAAGCGGTGCTGCGGGCCGAGCTCACGCCTGCCACGGAGTCCGCGCTCTTCCGCAATTTCATCGTCGAGCTCGAGGGGAGCGCGAATTGAACGGCGCGCTGGCATCGCGTTACGCAGCCGCTCTGGCGGACGTGTCGCTCGAGCAGAAATCGGGCGAGCGCGTGAAGAAAGATCTCGCGGCGTTCGTGGAGCTGTTTTTCGCTTCGGCGGACCTGCGCAATTTCATCGAGAGCCCGGCGGTGGGCCCGGAGCTGAAGCACAAAGTGATCGAGGAACTCGCGCAAAGGATGAATCTCGCGCCCGCCGTGCGCAACTTCGCGTTTCTCGTCGTGGATCACCGGCGCACCGAAATGATTCGCGAGATCCAGCAGGCGTTCGAAACGGAGTTGAATGCGCGGCTGGGCATCGCGGAGGCGGAAGTGACGTCGGCGCGGGAGCTGAGCTCCGCGGAAAAAGAACAGGTAAAGAAGGCGCTCGAGCGGCGCACGGGAAAAAAGATCGAAGCGCGTTTCCTCCAGGACGAATCGCTGGTCGGCGGCGCGGTGATTCGCGTCGGATCGACCGTGTACGACGGTTCGGTGCGCGAGCAATTGACGCGGCTGCGCGAGCAGCTCGAAACGGAATAGGAGCCGGGAATGGCGAATATCAAGGCTGACGAAATCACAAAGATCCTGCGCGAGCAGCTCGAAAATTACCAGCAGACGGTCGCGGTGGAAGAAGTCGGCTCGGTGATCTCGGTGGGAGACGGCATCGCGCGCATCCACGGGCTCGACCGCTGCATGGCGGGCGAAATGCTTTCGTTCCCGCACGACGTCTTCGGGATCGCGCTCAACCTCGAAGAGGACCAGGTCGGCGCGGTGCTGCTCGGCGACTACACGGAAATCGAAGAAGGCGACACCGTCAAGCGTACGAAGAGCATCATGTCCGTGCCGGTGGGCGACGCGCTCGTGGGGCGCGTGGTGAATCCGCTGGGCCAGCCGCTCGACGGCAAAGGCCCGGTGCAGACCGACCACCACAATCCGCTCGAGCGCCTGGCGCCGGGCGTGGTGGACCGCCAGCCGGTGCGCGAGCCGCTGCAGACCGGCATCAAGGCCATCGACTCCATGATTCCGATCGGCCGGGGACAGCGCGAGCTGATCATCGGCGACCGCCAGACCGGCAAGACCGCCATCATCCTCGACACGATCATCAATCAAAAGGGCGGCGACGTGATCTGCATCTATTGCGCAATCGGGCAGAAGCGCTCGACGGTGGCGCAGGTGGTGAAGACGCTCACCGATTACGGCGCCATGGACTACAGCATCGTGGTGGCGGCATCGGCGGCCGAACCTGCCACGATGCAGTACATCGCGCCGTTCGCGGCGGCGGCCATGGGCGAGTATTTCCGCGACACGAAGCGCCACGCCATCTGCTTCTACGACGATCTTTCGAAGCACGCGCAGTCCTACCGCGAAATTTCGCTGCTTCTCCGCCGCCCGCCCGGCCGCGAGGCGTTTCCCGGTGACGTTTTCTTCCTGCACTCGCGCCTGCTCGAGCGCGCGGCGAAACTCAACGATGCGCTCGGCGCGGGTTCGCTGACGGCGCTGCCCGTGATCGAAACGCAGGCGGGCGACGTTTCCGCGTACATTCCCACGAACGTGATTTCGATCACCGACGGGCAGATCTATCTCGAAGCCGACCTCTTCAACTCCGGCATCCGCCCGGCGATCAACGCCGGCATTTCGGTAAGCCGCGTCGGCGGCAACGCGCAGATCAAGGCCATGCGGCAGGTGGCGGGCTCGCTGCGGCTCGACATGGCGCAGTACCGCGACCTCGCCGCGTTCGCGCAGTTCGGCACCGAGCAGCTGGACAAGACGACGCAGCAGCAACTGGCGCGGGGCCAGCGGCTCGTCGAAATCCTGAAGCAGGACCAGTATCAGCCGCTGCCGGTCGAAAAGCAGGTCCTGATCATTTTCGCGGGCGCGAACCGCTTCCTCGACGATCTCGAGGTGTCGCAGGTCCGGCGGTTCGAGCGCGAGATGTACACGTTCGTCGAAACGAATCACGCCGGAATCCTGAAGACGATTCGCGAGAAGAAGGCGATCGACGACGCGCTGAAGGCGGACATGCTCAAGGCGCTCGAGTCGTTCAAGGAGACGTTCCTCGCGACGTCCGCTCCGGCGGCCGCCGCAGCCGCTCCCGCCGCGAAATAAGACAGACGATCGATGGCCACACTTCTCGATTTCCGGCGCCGCATTCGCTCGGTGAAGAGCACGCAGCAGATCACGCGCGCGATGAAGTTCGTCGCGGCCGCCAAGCTGCGCCGCTCGCAGGAGGGCGTATTCGCGGCGCGCCCTTACGCGCATGAGATTCTGCGCGTGCTGCGCTCGGCCGCGGCGCGCATGGAGTCGACGGCGCATCCGCTGCTCGAGCGGCGGCCCGAAGAGAAGATTCTGGTGGTTGTCGTCACCGGAGACCGCAGCCTCGCGGGCGCCTTCAATTCCAACGTGATCCGCCGCGCGATGCTCCTCCTGCGGGAACATTCCTCGAAGAAAATTTCCGTGCTTCCCATCGGCAAAAAGGGACGCAGCTCGCTCAAGCGGGCGGGGTGGGAGTTCGTGGCCGAATACGTGAATGTGTCGGGCAACGTGAGCTTCCCGGTCGCCAGGGAGATCGCCGGGAAGATCGCCGAGCTCTACGCGAAACGCGAAGTGGACGCGGTCTACGCGGTCTACAACGAATTCAAGAACGTGATGGTGCAGAATCTGCGCGCCGAGAAACTCCTGCCGATCGATCCCGCCGTACTCACCGCGGAGCGCGCGGAAAGCGTTCGCACCGGGACGCCAGCGCATGAAGAGGCGCTGCCGCACGATCTCGCGCCGAGCGGGAAGTCGCTGGTCGACTACATCTACGAAGAGCCGGTGGCGGATATTTTCAGCGGCCTCGTGCCGCGATACCTCGAATCCGAGGTCTTCCGCATCCTGCTCGAGTCTTCGGCGGCGGAATGGGCGGCGCGCATGACGGCGATGGACGCAGCCACGCGCAACGCCTCCGAGCTGATCGACAAGCTGACGCTCGAGATGAACAAGATCCGCCAGGCCGGCATCACCAAGGAGCTGATCGAAATCGTAAGCGGCGCCGCCTCGGCGATGTCGTGAGGCACGTGACTCGTGACTTGTGATTCGTGACTTGTGATTCGTGACTCGTGATTCGTGACTCGTGAAGATCAAAAGCTTCACCGAATTGACGGTCTGGCAGCGAGCGCATGAGCTGTCTTTAGAGATCTACAAGCTGACGAGCGGGTTCCCGCGGAAGGAGATGTTCGGAGTGACGTCGCAGGTGCGAAGGGCGTCGGCTTCGGTCGCGGCAAACGTCGCCCAAGGCTTTGGAAGGCGCACCACGCGCGAGCTGCTGCGGTCCTTGCAGATCGCGGCGGGCGAGATGGAAGAAACGCGGTACTTTTTGATTTTGAGCCGCGACATTGGATATGTGAAGGGCGACGACTTTGGTCGAATATCGGCGCTCTGCGATTCGGTCGGGCAGCTGATTAACGGCTTGGCACGGTCCTTGAAGGCTCGCGCGAGCGGCGAGTAGGTTTTCACGAATCACGAGTCACAAGTTACGAGTCACAAGTCACGGAAGCTAAAGTCACGAATCACGGAGTCACTCAATGGCAGCTGACAACAAAAAGATCGGCCACGTAACCGAAGTCATCGGCCCCGTGGTGGACGTGCTGTTCGAGGAGGGCCACCTCCCGCTGATTCACCACGCGATCCGGATCACCAGCGAGGGGTTCGACGTTCCCGAGCCGCTCGACATCGTGGCGGAGGTGGAACAGCACCTCGGCGAAGGGCGCGTGCGCGCGGTGGCCATGAAGCCGACCGAAGGCATCGTCCGCGGCATGAAGGCGGAGGATCTTCGCGAGCCGATCTCGGTTCCGGTGGGCCGCGGCACGCTCGGGCGCGTGATGAACGTGCTCGGCGAGCCGGTCGACAAGCTCGGCCCGGTGAAATACGAGAAGCGCTACCCGATTCACCGCGCGGCTCCGTCGCTCGAGGACCAGTCGACCAATCTCGAAATGTTCGAGACGGGCATCAAGGTCGTCGACTTGATCGAGCCCTACCTCAAGGGCGGCAAGATCGGGCTGTTCGGCGGCGCGGGCGTCGGGAAGACGGTGCTGATTCAGGAGCTGATTCACAACGTCGCGATGAAGCACGGCGGCGTGTCCGTGTTCGCGGGCGTCGGCGAACGCACCCGCGAAGGCAACGACCTCTGGCTGGAATTCCAGGAGTCGCACGTGATCGAGCCGGGCAATCCCGAGAAATCGCGTTGCGCGCTGGTCTATGGCCAAATGACCGAACCGCCCGGGGCGCGCCTGCGCGTCGGACTGACCGGGCTCACCGTGGCCGAATATTTCCGCGACGAAGAGCACCTCGACGTGCTGCTCTTCATCGATAATATTTTCCGCTTCGTCCAGGCGGGCTCGGAGGTATCGGCGCTGCTCGGCCGCATGCCTTCCGCCGTGGGTTACCAGCCCAACCTGAATACGGAAATCGGCGAATTGCAGGAGCGCATCACTTCGACCAAGAGCGGATCGATCACCTCCGTGCAGGCGATTTACGTGCCCGCGGACGACTATACCGATCCCGCGCCGGCCGCGACCTTCACCCACCTCGACGCGACCACGAACCTCAGCCGGCAGATCGTCGAACGGGGCATCTATCCCGCCGTCGACCCGCTGGCGAGCTTCTCGCGCATTCTCGATCCGCGCATTCTCGGCCAGGAGCACTACACGGTTGCTCGCGCGGTGAAGGGAGTGCTGCAGCGCTACAAGGAACTGCAGGACATTATCGCGATCCTGGGAATCGAAGAGCTCTCCGACGACGACAAGCAGGTGGTGGGACGCGCCCGCCGGCTCGAGCGCTTCCTTTCGCAGCCGTTCTTCGTGGCCGAGCAGTTCAGCGGCCTCAAGGGCACCTACGTCAAGATCGAAGACACGATTCGCGGCTTCAAGGAAATCGTGGAAGGCAAGCACGACGAGCTGCCCGAGCAGGCCTTCTACATGGTCGGCACCATCGAAGAAGCGCAGGAAAAGGCGCAGAAGATGGCGGCGGTCGCCTAGATCCCGCGCGAAGAGGACGAACGAATGGCCCTACCCGAAGCCATCGAACTGCAAGTCGTGACGCCGCAGAGGCACGTGCTGCAGGAAAACGTGCAAGCGATCGAGATTCCCGGCAAGGAGGGCTATCTCGGCGTGCTGCCCGGCCACGCGCCGCTGATCACGGAACTCGGGATCGGCATCCTCGCCTATCGCAAGGGCGGCGAGACCCGTTACCTCACCGTGATGCAGGGCTACGCCGAGGTGCTGCCGGATCGCGTGATCATCCTGGCCGAAATTTCCGAGCGACCCGAGGAAATCGACCTCGAGAAGGTTCGCGCGGAAAAGGAGAAAGCGCAGGCGGAGCTGGCGAAAACCAGCACGGGCAGCCCGGACTGGCAGGAGCAGAGGCTCGCCGTCGAACGCGCGCTCGTGCGAACGCAGGTGGTGGGCAAGCAGGGCGGACCCGTTGGTTCGCCGAGGTAGAATCGGGCTCGCGCAGGCGGCGCGGCCGTTACGTTCACGCGCACACGCTGAATCCCGCCTCTTCCCCTCACATCCAATAATTAGTATGACTGGAACGATCTGAAATGAGTGAAGTTGTCACAATTTACAGCACGTCGTGGTGCTGCGACTGCCGCCGCGTGAAGAATTTCCTTCGCGACCGCAAAGTCGCGTTCCGCGAAATCAATATCGACGATACGCCCGGCGCCGAGGAAATCGTGCTGAAGGTCAACAACGGCCGCCGCAAGGTTCCCACCCTCGAAGTCGAAGGCCGCTTCTTCGCGTGCAGCCCCTTCGACCCGCATCGCCTCGCCGAAGAACTGAAAATCCCGCTGAACTCCTGATCGGCATCAGCGCACCGCAATCGCGCTGCGCCTGTCATTCCGAGCGAAGTCACGCGTATTCGCCTTCCGCGCGGTTTTGGCGCGCGCGTGACGCAGCGAGGAATCTGCTTTTGAGCCTTACGACTCCAGCCCGCCCAGCCTTGCCATCTGAGCCCGGGCCATCTACCCCACTACTCACCAATCACGGCTCACTACTCACGAATTCCGCATTCCCGCGCCGCGGGTCATCACGCCCGCCACGCGCAGATCAGGTGTGAGCGCCACAAGATCCGCATCCGCTCCAACGGCGATGATGCCCTTTTTGCCGGCGAGGCCAAGCCGTCGCGCCGGCAGAACCGTTGCCATGCGAACCGCATCCTGCAGCGGCACGCCGATCGAAACAACATTGCGGAGCGCGCGGTCCATCGTCAGGGTGCTGCCGGCGAGCTTGCCTTCGCTATTTCGCGCGACGCCGTCCTTTACCGACACCTCAAAATTCCCCAGGCGATAATTCCCGTCGGGCATGCCCGTGGCGGCGATGCCGTCGCTCACCAGGAGGACCGTATCGAATCCCTTCGTCCCGATCAGCACCTGGATCGCCGGACCCGCCACGTGCACGAGATCGGCGATCACCTCGGCCGTCACTTCGGGATCGGTGAGAATGGCACCCACGACCCCCGGATCGCGGTGCTCGAAAGGCCGCATCGCGTTGTACATGTGAACGGCATGGCGAGCTCCCGCGTGGATCGCCGCGCGCGCCTGATCGTAGTCCGCGTCGGTGTGTCCGATGGCGGCGACGATTTTTGCCGCGATCGCCGCCGACACAAGATCGAGCGCGCTGGGAAGTTCAGGCGCCAGCGTGACGATCTTCACGAGCCCGTCGGCTGCCTCGATCAATTTGCCTAACGTCTCGACCGAAGGTTTTACCAGCCAGTCCGGCGGATGCACGCCGCGCCGCGCCTTGCTGATGAACGGCCCCTCGAGATGAACGCCCAGAATCTCGGCCGCGAGACGATCGGGCGCGTCGGTCTCGTGGGCGCGGATGTAGCGCGCGATGCCTTGCAGGCTGCGGCAGGTGTCCTCCACCGGCGCGGTAACGGTCGTCGCGACCATCGACGTGGTGCCATGGCGCGCCACCGTGGACGTGATGCGGTCGAGGGCGCGCTCGTCGCCCTCCATTACGTCATGCCCGCCCGCTCCGTGGATGTGCACGTCGACGAAGCCCGGCACAACCGTCATGCCAGTGGCGACGAAATCGGCGCAATCGGGGGGCAGGCGCATCTCGTCGCGGTGGCCGATCGCCGCGATCCTGCTGCCCTCGACGACGATCACGCCGTCGCTGATCTCTTCGTCCGGCGTCAGAATCCGGCTGGCATGGATGGCCGTGGTCGGCATGTATTTGGCGGAGCCTGTCCTGAATCGGCGTTTGAACGCCCAGGGAAAATGCTACTCGAATTCAGCGGCGAAAACACAGCGAGCTTGCATCCTGTTGCCTCTCCGCTACAATCGGATGTCACGCATTTCGAGCGAAAAGAGGGATCGGATGGCATACGACAAGCGTTACGTGGCGCAGAAAAGGCAGCGCCGGCGCCGCAAGACCGCCAAGGCCAAGATGAAGCTCTACGAACAGGGAAAACTCCCGCACGACAAGCTCCCGGCTCTCGCCAAGAAGTTTCTCAGCCGCAAGCAGCGCGCGCTAAGCAAAGCGGAATAAGCATCGGCGGAAAGAAAAAAGGGCGTCCGCTCTCGGCGGACGCCCTTTCCGTTTCCAGCGCCTGCATTGGCCCCCAGGGACCAGGCAAACGGGTTTCCTCAGGTGCTCGTCAGTTGCCGGCGGCCTGCGCGTGCGCCGAGCCAGCCTTCGGCACGCTCAGGTAACCGCTGATCTTGTCCTTGCCCACCGAGTTGACCGTGAACTCCATCGGCGCGCGGCTGCCGTTGGTGAAGAAGTAGATCGGCTCATTCACCGAGCGGTTCTTCTTCTCGTAGCGCTGGTCATCCGCGTAGATCGCCACCGTGTAGAGGTTCTTCTTGGGGTTCACGTTGCGGAGTTCGACCATCACGTCGCCCACCTTCTCGCGCTGCCCCTTCTTGTTGATGGTGAACTCGTAGTAGTCGCGCTCGCCGAGGCGGCGGAGTTCGTCGATCTCGTCGTGGTTCTTCGCGATGAGCGTGCCGAATTCGCCGCGGGCCATGTTGAGATTGCTCTTGGTCGTTTCGAGGTCGGTCTTCACGCCCGTGACGTCGGTGCCGAGCTTGTTGACGTCATCGACGCTCGCTTTGGTGGCGAGCTGGCCGTTGACGTTGTTCTGGAGCTCGGAGAGCTGCTGCGCCTCTTCGTCCTTGATCTTCTTGGTCTGCGAGCGGGCGCGATTCAGCTCTGTTTCGGTGAGCTTCATCTTGTCGGTCACCACGCTCAGCTCGCCCTGCAGCTGGGCGTTGGTGTCTTCGGCCTTCGCGAGGCGTTGATTCAGAATATCGTCGTTCTGCTTGTCCTGCGTGGTCTGCGCGGCGAGCGTCTGCTGCAGCTCATGGGACCGCGTGGATGCCGACCAGCCCACACCGAGAGCCGCCAGCGAAACAATTGCGAGAATCACGACTGCGATTCCGATCCACCGCGGCGCTGCATCTTCATGAATCACTTCTACGTTCTTTTCTTCGAGCATCTGTTTGCCCTCCGTGGAAACCCCTTGCTTGAGCCGGTAGATGCACGCTCCGAACCAAACGGTACCACAGCCGAACACGTCGGTAAGTCACTGGTGCAGCAGTCGGTTAGCAGCGTGCTGCGGGACGGATCGGGTCGCGCGGGGGCAAGAAACCCTGCAATTTTTACGCGGCTATAAGGCTTTCTGCGTACTGGACACTTAGGAAATAGCTAGTACTCGCGGCGGGACAATCGAAAAACCATGTGCGACGCCCAAATCGCGCTCAGCGCGTGACGCTCATCGCCTGCAGCCGCGCGATTCGGTCCTCGAGCGGAGGATGCGTGCTGAAAAGGCTCGCGAGAAATCGACCCGCGTTCAACGGTGCCACGATGCACAGCGCCGCCGTAGAGGGCGGCATGTCCGTGGGAATTCGCTTGTTGTAGGCGCCGAGTTTTTGCAGCGCGCTGATCAGTCCGTACGGATGCCCGACCATCCTGGCGCCCGACGCGTCCGCCTGATATTCCCGCTGGCGCGAAATCCCTAGTTGCAGGAGCATGGCGGCAAGCGGAGCGACGATCAGCATGATCAGAGCCCCGATCCCGCCGCCTTCGCGGTCGTCGTCGCGCCCACCCCAGCCGCCGAGCATGAGTCCCCATTGGCCCATGTTGGCGATCCAGGTGATCGCGCCAGCGATGGTTGCGGCGATCGACGACGTAAGAATGTCGTAATTGCGGACATGCGAGAGTTCGTGCGCGATCACGCCTTCGAGCTCTTCGTCGTTCATCAGCTCCATCAATCCCTGCGTCACGGCTACTGACGCGTGGCTCGGGTTGCGCCCGGTGGCGAAAGCATTGGGCGCGGGTTGCGGAATCAGATAGAGCTTCGGCATCGGGAGGTTGGCCTTGCCGGCGAGACGCTCCATCACCGAATACAGGCGCGGCGCTTCTTCGCGGCTGATCGGGCGGGCGCCGCTCGACATGAGCGCGATCTTGTCCGAATAGAAGTACGCCACGCCGTTCATCACGATGGCGAAGCCGAGGGCGATGGTCATGCCGCCGCGCCCGCCGACAGCCTGTCCCAGGAACAGCAGCAGCAGCGTGAGAGCCGTCAGCAGAAATGCGGTCTTCAGCGTCTTCATGGCCGGTTACCCAGTCCCTTTCCTACGCAGCCCCCGCCTTCACGGTCGCGGGCTGAAACTTCATTTCGCCGGTTTTCGCGTCGGCGTCGACGGTCAGCTCGTCGCCCGCCTTCACCTCGCCGTCGAGAATCTTGAGCGCGAGCGGATCCTGGATCAGCCGCTGAATCGCCCGCTTCATCGGACGCGCGCCGTAGGCGGGATCGAAGCCTTCGCGGAAAAGCAGCGTCTTGGCCGCGTCCGTCAGGTGCAGCGTGATTTGGCGCTCCGCCAGCAGCTTCACCACGTTCCGCATCTGCAGCTCGATGATCGTCTCGATTTGATCCTTGCCGAGCGGCTTGAAGAGAACGATGTCGTCGATCCGGTTCAGGAATTCCGGCCGGAAAATCTCGCGCAGAGCGGCCATCGCTTCGTCGCGCGCCTTTTTCGGATCCTTGTCCGCAAGCTCGAAGATGGCACTCGATCCGACGTTCGACGTCATGATGATCACGGCGTTGCGGAAATCGACCGTGCGTCCTTTCCCGTCGGTTAGACGGCCGTCCTCGAGAATCTGTAGCAGCACGTTGAACACGTCGGGATGCGCCTTCTCGATTTCGTCGAGCAGGACCACCGAGTAGGGACGCCGCCGCACCTGCTCGGTGAGCTGTCCGCCCTCTTCGTAGCCCACGTATCCGGGAGGCGCGCCGATCATGCGCGCCACCGAATGCTTTTCCATGTACTCGGACATGTCGAGCCGCACGATCGCGCGCTCGTCGTCAAACAGAAATTCCGCCAGCGCCCGCGCGAGCTCCGTCTTGCCCACGCCGGTCGGCCCGAGGAACAGGAAAGATCCAATCGGGCGATGCGGATCGCTCAGCCCGGAACGGCTGCGGCGAATCGCGTTGGCCACGCTCGCCAGCGCCGCGTCCTGCCCCACCACTCGCTGGCGAAGCCGCTCTTCCATGTGAACGAGCTTCTGCACTTCGCCTTCGAGCAGGCGTCCGACGGGAATGCCGGTCCACTTGCTGACGATTTTGGCGATCTCTTCTTCGCCCACCTCTTCCTTCAGCATCGGGTGGTCTTTCTGCAGGTCTGCGAGACGATCCTGCGCGGCCTTGAGCTCTTTCTCCGCGGCCGCCAGCTTCCCGTAGCGAATCTCGGCGACGCGCGAGAGATCGCCCGCGCGCTCGAAACGCTGCTCCTCGGATTTCAGCCGCTCGATTTCTTCCTTCTGCTTGCGGATGCGGCCGATGGCTTCCTTTTCGGTCTGCCAACGCGCCTTCAGCGCGCCCGACTCCTCGCGCAGGCCGCTGAGTTCCTTCTCGATCTGCGTGAGGCGCTCTTTGGAGTGCGCGTCGCTTTCCTTGCGCAGCGCCTGCCGCTCGATTTCGAGCTGCATCACGCGCCGCTCGATCAGGTCGATGTCGGTCGGCAGCGAATCGATTTCCATGCGCAGGCCGGCGGCCGCTTCGTCGACCAGGTCGATGGCCTTGTCCGGCAGGAACCGGTCGGTAATGTAGCGCTGGGAGAGCAGCGCCGCCGCGACAATCGCCGCGTCCTTGATGCGCACGCCGTGATGAACTTCGTAGCGCTCTTTGAGGCCCCGCAGGATCGCGATGGTATCCTCGACGGAGGGTTCGCCGATCGTCACCGGCTGGAACCGCCGCTCGAGTGCCGGGTCCTTTTCGATGTACTTGCGATATTCGTTGAGCGTGGTCGCGCCGATGGCACGGAGCTCGCCGCGCGCCAGCGCCGGCTTCAGCATGTTCGACGCGTCCATCGAGCCCTCGGCCGCGCCAGCCCCGACCAGCGTGTGCAGTTCGTCGATGAAGAGGATGATCTGCCCTTCGGACTCCGTCACTTCCTTGAGCACGGCCTTCAGCCGGTCCTCGAATTCGCCCCGGTACTTCGCTCCCGCCACCAGCGCCGCGAGATCGAGCGCCACGATCCGCTTCGGCTTCAGGACCTCCGGCACGTCGCCCGCGACGATTCGCCCGGCAAGCCCCTCGACGATGGCCGTCTTGCCGACGCCCGGCTCGCCGATGAGAACGGGATTGTTCTTCGTGCGCCGCGCGAGAATCTGCATCACGCGCCGGATCTCCTCGTCGCGGCCGATCACTGGATCGAGCTTGCCGCGGCGCGCCGCCTCGGTCAGGTCGCGCGCGTACTGCTCGATCGCGCGATAGGTCGATTCGGGATTCTGCGAGGTGACGCGCACGTTGCCGCGAATCGCCGCCATCGCTTGCAGGATCGCATCGTGGCTCGCGCCGCTCTTCACCAGCAGCTGCCCGGCGGGATCGCGGTCCGCGCCGGCGATCGCGAGCAGGATGTGTTCGGTTGAAACGTACTCGTCCTTCAGGCGCTGCGCCTCGTCGAACGCGTGCTCCAGCAAGTCGTTCGCGGCGCGGCTGAGCGATTGGCTCGACACGTCGCTCACCTTCGGGAGCCGCCCGATCTGCTTCTCGGCTTCGGCGGCCAGCACCGTCGGCGATACGCCCAGCTTTTGCAACAGCGGCGGCACCACGCCGTCGCCCTGTGCGAGCAGCGCCCAAAGCAGGTGCAACGGCTCGATCTGCTGCTGGCCCGAGCGCGCACCCATTTCCTGGGCGGCTTGCAGCGCTTCCTGGGCCTTTACTGTCAATTTATCGAATCGAAGCATGGCGAAATCTTCTCACTTTGTCCCCCGGTCTTCCAACTCCGCCGGGAGAAGAAAATGGGGCTGGCCGGTGCGCCCGTCCAGCCCCGGGGTGCTGCAGGCAACGATGCTCAGTTGCCGTTGGCGGTTACGTTGATTTTCACTTGCCGCGGCTTCGACTCGGCCCGCTTCGGCAATTGCACCGTCAGGACGCCATTCTTGTACTCGGCGTGGATCGCTTCGGTGTTTACCGTCGTCGGCAAGCTGAAGCTCCGGCTGAACGAACCATAGGTTCGCTCGATTCGGAGATAGTTGTCTTCCTTGACCTTCTGCTCGAACTTGCGTTCGCCGCGGAGAGTCAACATGTTGTTCTCGACACGGACATCGAGTTCCTTCTCGTTGATGTCCGGCAAGTCGGCCTTGATGACCAGCTCATTCTCGGTCTCATAGATGTCCACAGCGGGCGCCCAGGCCGTCAAATTTGAACTCTCGGCCCGGCGGCCCGCCAGGGGAGCCTCGAAGAGACGGTTGACCTGATCTTGCCAGGTCGCGAGGCTCTGGAAAGGGTCCCATCGGGTAATCGACCTTGAAGTTCCTCCAACTGGAAATTGGCTCTATGTGAGAGCAACGCAAGCATAAAATATGCGTCTGTTATTGTCAAGTATTTTCTGGGCACACAAATCCCCCGGCCACATCGCCCAGTTTTATTCCAAGGTCTTAACTATCATACACTTGAGGTAGTGCGTTTCCGGCATCGTCAGCAGGATCGGGTGGTCTTGCGCCTGCGTCCGCCTCTCCACCACCGCGATCGCCTTCTTGGCATCGTTTGCCGCTTCCGCCAGAATCTGCAGGAAGAGCGGCTCGGTGATGTGGTAGGAGCAGGAGCACGTCAGCAAAAAGCCGCCGGGACGCAGCAGCTTCAGCGCGCGGAGGTTGATCTCCTTGTAGCCTCGCTGGGCGGCGGGGATGCTGTCGCGGTTCTTCGCAAAGGCAGGAGGGTCGAGGATCACCATCTGGAAGCGGCGCCCGGCTTCGTCATATTCCTTGAGGACGTCGAAAGTGTTGCCCTCGCGAAAGTCGACGTTCGAGATTCCGTTGATTTCCTGATTACGCCGGGCGACCTCCAGGGCTGCGGGCGCCATTTCGACTCCCTGGACGTGCCTGGCCGTGCCGGCCACGGTAAGCGCAAATCCGCCCTGGTAGCTGAAGCAATCGAGCACGTCTCCCGAGGCGTACCGCCGCGCGGCCAGATGGTTCTCGCGCTGATCGAGGAACGAGCCCGTTTTTTGTCCCTTGAGAAGGTCGTGAACGAACGTCACGCCGTTTTCCTCCGCCCGGACCTCCGGAGGAATCTCGCCGTGGAGCACGCCCACATGTTGTTCGAGCCCTTCGAGCAGGCGGACCTTCGGGTCGTTGCGCTCAAGGATGCCGCGGGGCGAAAAGAGCTCGACGAGAACGTCGACGATCAGGCCCTTCGCCCTCTCGCTGCCCTGGCTGAGCGTCTGCACCACCAGGTAGTCGCCGTAGCGGTCCACGATGATCGACGGCAGCAGATCGGCCTCGCTGTAAACCATGCGGCACGCTTGCGAATCCTGGACGACGAGTTCGCGGTAAGCCGCCGCCCGGCGCAGGCGCTCGGCAAAAAACGCGCGATCGACGGGACGGTCTTCGCGCGTAAGCAGGCGGATGGCGATCTGCGATTTGTCGCTGTAGAAAGCCCGCCCCTGGAAATTGCCGCGCTCGTCCGTCAACCGCACGATCTCGCCCGGCTCCGCGTGCGCCGAGCGTACGTCGCTTCGGTAGATCCACAGATGGCCCGAACGCAATCGCTCGACGCCGCGCGGACTGATCACGGCGGACGGTTCCTTGGCGGTCTTCGCCGGAATCGGCGCGCTCCGTTGTGTCTTGGGGCTGGGTTCGGAGGCCACGGGACGTCCCCTAGCCGCCGAGCTTTCGCTTGCGATGGAGCTTGACGGCGGAGGACCGCAGCGTTTCGGGCACGTTCTTGTTCGCGCCGAGTTTCACGAGGTCGGCCGGATTGAGCCGCGGGAGAAGGTGCAGCGAGACGTCGAGCGGCGTCTTTGAGTTGTTACAGAGGCACCTCACGACGGTGTAGTTCTTCATGAAGAGCCGGTTGAGCGAGATGGCGCGGAGCGTTTCGCCGGGCAGGCTGCTCATCGACGCGAACGCTTCGACCTCCGTCTCGGTCAGGCGCGGCGATTGCAGCACGCATCGCTGGATCAGCTTGTTGGGGTCGCGGATCAGGAGCATGCGTTCGGAGCGGCCGCCCTTCAGCGCGAGCGTAAGGCGCTGCACCACGTTCATGTGGGCCACGCGCTGCATCAGGCTTTCGCGTTTCACGGGGTCGGGCTCGATCTCGTTGGCCACGTCTTCGATTTCGGTGATGGCCGCGGCGCTCTTGTGCATCTCGTCAAGCAGTCCGCGCTGCTCGGCCGTGGCGGCCGTGGATGCCGAAACCGCCATCACCAGTTGCGGATCGGAGACCAAGCGCTCGAGATTGTCGAGCAGAGCCTGGATGCCCTCGGACGTGAGCCGCGGCGCCACGCGCGTCACCAGCGCCGTCGGGCAGGCCGCGTTTTTCGCGAGCGTGTTCGCGATTCCCGCTTTTTCCGCCAGGCTTTCGGCGCAATAGGAAAAAAGACGGGCGTCCGCATCCGCGCGGCTCGCCGCCGTCAGAAAGTGCTGGACGCTTTGGGTAAGGAGAGCGTTCTGAGCCCGCTCCGCAATCGTCTGGTCCGGGTCGGCCGCGAGAATCGCAAGTATCTCGACGCGGTCCTCGCCGCTCAGGGCCACGCTGCCCGCGCAGACCGCGAGCTTCTGTTCCGGCCGCACGTGCCCGGTGCGGACCTGGCCGAGCAGTTCGGCGCTAATGGGATCCTCCGAGGACGATCTGCGTCTCCTCTTGCGGGCCTCTGCCGGCGAGAAGCACGCCCAGCTCGCCGTGCGGCACCTCCGTCGAGTGCCGGTGAAAATGCGCCGCGATCTTAGCGCCATAGCGGTGGAAGACGAACCAGCCCAGCAGGACGACCAGCACCAGCACGATCACGCTCACGACAGCCGGCTGCCAGTTTCGCGGGATGTCGTTCGAGCGCTCGGCCGCCGGGCGAATATCGAGGGCGCCCTTGGTCTCGAGCGCGTACTCGGCCACCAGCCCGTCTTCGTCCAGGCCCAGAAAGCGGGCGATCGCGCGAATGAAGCCGCGGTTGAACGCGCCGCCCGGCAGCTCGTCCCACTTCTCGTTTTCGATCGCCTCGAGATAGCGCGTGTTGATGCGGGTCGCCGCCGACACTTCCTCGAGCGAAACGCCGCGCATTTCGCGTTCGCGCTTCAGGTGTTCGCCGAAAGGGGTCGAGGGCATTCCGAAGAAACCAGGGAAAAAATATAGGCGGGGCCACGAAGCGTGTCAATGCCGCCCGAAAAGGAAGGCTCTTCGCGGCCATTGGCCTTTCGGCAATCGCGCAGGAATGTCCGTTGCGGGGAGAGAAAGGCGTTCACTATAATTCCAATATTGTCCCGAGAATCCCAAGACGCGAGTGCTGGAGCCGGCGCCGGGCGAAACCGCCGTGCGCACGACGCGAAGCCGTTTGCCGGCGCCGAGCGGCGCCGCCATCCGGAGATCGAGCCGGTCGCGCCGGATAGCCACGAGGTAACGGTCTTCCACGAACTCGGCAAGGCGCTCACCTCCTCCCTGCAGCTCGATCAGGTCCTGCGCACCATCATGGAAAAGATCAATGAGGTGCTGCGCCCCGACACCTGGTCGCTTCTGCTGATGGATCTCGACAAGCAGGAGCTCTACTTCCAGATCGCCACGGGCAAGGGCGCCGAAGCGCTCAAGGACGTTCGCATCAAGGTCGGCCAGGGTCTCGCCGGCTGGGTCGCCGAGTCGGGAGAGGCCGTGGTCGTAGCGGACACCAGCAAGGATTCGCGCTTCTTCGGCCAGGTCGACGAGCGGACCAAGACCGCCACGCGCTCGATCGTGGCCGTCCCGGTACGCTTCCACGAGCAGTGTCTCGGCGTGATCGAGCTGATCAATTGCGTCGGCCCCGAAGGCTTCAGCCACCGCGATCTGGTGCTCCTCGAGGCGCTCGCGGACTACGCCGCCATCGCCATCGAAAACGCGCGCCACGTCCAGCGCATTCACGAGCTCACGATCACCGACGATTGCACCAGCCTCTACAACGCGCGTCACCTCAACTTCATGCTCGACACCGAGATTTACCGCTCGCACCGCTACGCGTTCGAATTTTCGCTGATCTTCATCGACCTCGATCATTTCAAGAGCGTCAACGACACGCACGGCCACCTCATCGGCTCGAAGCTGCTTTCCGAGATCGGCGAAGCCATCAAGGAAAAGTGCCGCCTGATCGATCTCGCGTTCCGCTACGGCGGCGACGAATTCGTCGTGCTGCTCCCGCAGACCTCGAAGGAGAACGCTCTCGGCGTCGCGCGCCGCCTGCACAAGCTGATTCGCGATTCCGTCTGGCTGCAGGAGAGTGGCCTGAATATCGGCGTCACCGCGAGCGTCGGCGTCGCCTCCTATCCCACGGACTCGCGCACCAAAGCCGAGCTGCTCCATCTCGCCGACGAGGCCATGTACGCCGTCAAGAATTCCACTCGCGACAGCGTAGCCGCCGCCGGCATGGGCGTCCTCCCCGCGGGCTAGTCGCGTCGTCGCCGCGCGATCCGCCGTAGCCGCACCCAATCTCTCCCCAGTTGTTCCCTGCAAACCAAGTCCCTATACTCAGCTTCTAATCCCCTGGGAGGGCTTTCGAGTTGCGCAACCGGGAGGCCACGCGTTACGCGCGTTGGGCCGCGATTGCAGCCGGAGTTGCTGCGCTCGCCGTGATCGGCGTGTACGTCCAGCGCTCGGTGAGCCGCGCCCGCGCGCTGCGCCTCGGCCCCGCGGCTGTGCCGGCAACGGTCGCGCAGGAGTCCGACCAGTTCTCTTTCTCGAAGGTCGACCAGAACCGCACGCTCTTCACCGTTCGCGCCTCGCATCTCACCCAATACAAGGATCAAAATCGCGCCCTCCTGCGGGACGTGTGGATCACGCTCTACGGCCGCGACGGCAGCCGCAACGACAACATCCACACCCGCGAATGCAGCTACGGCCTCGATAGCGGCGTGGTCCACTGCCAGGGCTCGGTCGAAATCGATGTCGACGGCGCCAAGCCTGCTCCGGGACGCACCCGCTCCGCATCGGCTCCGGCCAACGCGATCCAGGTCAAAACGAGCGACCTCTCGTTTGACCGCGACAAGGGCGAGGCCTCGACCTCGGCTCCCGTTCAGTTCACCTTTCCCGGCGGCCAGGGACGCGGCGTCGGCGTCACCTACAGCACGAGCGATTCGATCGTGCGCGTCGAGCACGCCGTCGAATTCGATCTCGCCGCGTCCGCCAAGACGGGCGGCTTTCCGGTCAGCGCCACCGGCAGCAGCCTTGAAATCAATCGCGACTCGCGGCAAGTGGTTCTCGCCGGGCCCGCCGCCGTTCGCGAAGGCAGCCGCGAACTCACGGCGGACAAGATCACCGTCGGCCTCGACGCGAACGACCACGCCCGCGACGTCGTCGCCGAAGGACATCCGCAGGTTCACGCGCTCGAGGGCCAGGGCAAAATCGAAATCGCTGCCGCGCGCTTCGAGGGTTTTCTCGATCCGGACGGCCAAGTCGATCGCGTGGTCGCCGAGGGCGGCGTCACCGGCTCGCGCCAGTCGCCCGCCGGCACCGACCGCTTCTCCGCCGACCACGTCGAGTTCGCCATGCTTCCCGGACGAAATCTCATTCGCGACATGACGGCAACCGGCGACGTCGTGGCCGACTCCCGCCAGGGACCGGACTCGCGCGTGCTCAAAACCGCCGCCTTGCGCGTGAAATTCGCCGCGGGCGCCGGCGCATCCGCGAAAGGCGCGCCCGCCGCCGTCGAGCGCCAGCACGTCGAAGAAATCGAGACGCTCGCGCCGGCGACAATCGACTCACGCACTGGCGACTCGACGACCACGCTCGCCGCGAAAACGTTTGTCGCCGAAGTTGCCGACGGCAAGCGTCTCGAAAAGCTCTTCGGCCACTCCGGAGTCGAGGTCCGCACCCAGACGGGCTCGGCCGCGCCGCAGCTGATCTCAGCGGAGGAAATGGCGGTCACCTTCGGCGCCGCGGGCGATTGGGACGTCCTCGACGAAACCGGCAACGTGCACTTCCAGCAGGCCGACCGCCGCGCGACCGCCGCGCACGCCCGCATCGTCCGCTCGACCGACACGATCACGCTCGATGGCTCGCCCGTAATTTCCGACGCCGTCAGCCGCACCACCGCCTCAAACGCCACCATCAACCAAAAGACGGGCGACCTGCGCCTCTCCGGGGGAGTCGCCTCGACCTATCTGCCCGCCGCCGGCGCTCGCGGCGAGGCCGACCCCGTCGGATTTGGCGCTGGAGCCGCTCATCTTTCTGCCGATACGCTAGTTGGGTCTGTCAGCTCGGGCCACGTCGTCTATAGCGGCAACGCGCGCCTCTGGCAGGGAGAATCCGTGCTCGACGCCGATCAAATCGAGTTGTGGCGCGACGACAAGAAGCTTCAGGCAACCGGCCACGTGACCGCCGTCTTCCCGCAAGCCGGCGGGCCATTCGCCACCCCGTTCGGCGAGGCCGCTGAGCCGCGCAAGGCCGCCGCGAAGTCCGCCCCGGATTCCAAGCCGTCTGGGCCCACCCTGTGGAAGGTAATCGCGCCGTCGCTCACCTACTGGGCGGACCAGGGCAGGGCGCATCTCGAAGGCGGCGTCACCGCTGCCTCTGACCAGGGTATCCTCCAGTCGCGCACCCTCGACGTCTTCCTCGGCCCCGCCTCGCCCGGCGCTCCCAAGACCGCCGGCCCGGCCGGAAGCTCCCTGCCCGCGGGCGGGCGGCAGTTGAGCCGCGTTCTGGCCCAAGGCGACGTCGTCGTCCGCCAGGGCGACCGCCGGGGCTCGGCGCAGCAGGGCGAGTACACCGCCGCCGACGGAAAATTTGTTCTCTCCGGCGGCCAGCCCACCGTAAGCGACAGTTCTAGCAACACGGCGACCGGCCGTTCGTTGACCTTCTTTGTTGCGAATGATACGATTTTGATTGATTCGCAAGAAGGTTCGCGCACGCTGACCAAGCACCGGGTTGAGAAATGAACCGGCATGTTGAAACTTCAGGCCGCCGATCTGCGAAAGTCCTACAGGGGTCGGAAAGTTGTCGATGATGTCAGCCTGGAGATTCAGCAGGGCGAGGTGGTTGGGCTGCTCGGGCCGAACGGCGCAGGAAAGACAACGACTTTCTACATCCTGGTCGGTCTCGCGCGTCCCGATTATGGCCGCGTTTTGCTGGATGCCGAGGACATCACCGACCTCCCCATGTACCTGCGGGCCCGAAGCGGCATCAGCTACCTTCCCCAAGAGCCTTCCGTCTTTCGGAAGCTGACGGTCGAAGAGAACCTGCTCGCGATACTGGAGACGCTGTCTCTCACCGTCGAACAGAGGCGCGATCGCGTCGAGGAGCTGCTCTCGCAAATGGGACTCGAAGGGATTCGTTACAGCCGGGCCTACGTGCTCTCGGGCGGAGAACGCCGGCGCTTGGAAATCGCCCGTTCCCTGGTCCTTTCGCCCTCTTTCGTGCTGCTCGACGAGCCTTTCGCCGGCATCGACCCGCTCACCGTGATCGATATTCAGAAGATCATCGCCGACCTCAGCGACGCTGGAATCGGGGTGCTGATTACGGATCACAACGTGCGCGACACCCTCGCCGTCACTACCAGGGCCTATATCATTACGGAAGGGAAGATTCTCGCTTCTGGGACGCCTCCCGAAGTCGCCGCGAACCCCGACGTTCGCCGCCTCTATCTCGGAGAAGGATTCCGGCTGAACTAACTTATGAATTGGCTCGCACCCAAACTCAACCTTCGCGTCGCCCAAAAGCAGATCCTTACGCCGGGCCTCGTGCAGATGGTCAGCGTTCTCGCGCTCAATCGCCTCGAGCTGCGGGAAATGATCAATCAGGAGATCATGGCCAATCCTGTCCTCGAGGAAATGCAGGAAGAGGGCGTGGCGGTTGAGAACTATACCGACGAGGCGTTCCTCAAGAAGGAAACCGAAAAGGTTCCCGAGACGGAAGCGGCCAATCCCTTCGACGAGTTCGATTTCGGCTCGTTTTTCACGCAATATCTCGATACCGGGGCCGAGCGCGTGGCCGGCAGCGAGCGCGAGGAGATCGAAAAGCCCTCGTTCGACAAATTCCTTTCCTCGCCTTCGAGCCTCGCCGATTACCTTTCCTGGCAGTTGAGCGTCGCGATCTGCACCGAGACCGTCCGCAAAATCGCCGAAGCGATCATCGGCAATCTCGATGAGAACGGCTACCTGACCGCTACTCTCGACGAAATCGCGCAATCGGGCGACTCCTCCGCCGAGGACGTCGAAGAGGCCCTCACCATGGTGCAGGAGTTCGATCCCCCGGGCGTCGCCGCCCGCGATCTGCCCGAGTGCCTCCTGCTCCAGATCAAGATCGTCGATCCGCAGAATACGCTCGCCCAGCAGATCATCGCCGAGCACCTGAAGCTCCTCCAGAATAATCAGCTCAAGGAAGTCGCGCGGGCCCTGAACCGCCCGGTCGAGCTCGTGAAGCGCGCCGTGGACGTCATCAAGCGCCTCGATCCCAAGCCCGGCCTCCGCTACAACAAAACCGAGCCGCGCCTGGTCGAGCCCGACGTCCAGTTCCGCAAGGTCGACGGCGAGTGGCAGGTTTTCATGAACGACGACGATCTGCCTCAGCTTCGCCTGAACCCGACCTACCGCCGCCTCCTTTCGCGCGACGCGGCCGACCGCGACGTTCGCAACTACGTCAAGGAGCGTTTCACCGCGGCGATCCAGCTCATGAAGAATATCGAGCAGCGCAAACACACCATCCAGCGCGTCTGCCACTCGATCCTGCGCCGCCAGGGCGATTTTCTCGATTACGGCCCCGATCATCTCCGCCCCATGATGATCAAGGAAGTCGCCGAGGAAGTCGGCGTCCATCCCTCCACCGTCAGCCGCGCCGTCGCCAATAAGTACGTGCACACGCCGCAAGGAGTTTTGGAACTTCGCAGCTTCTTCTCGGAATCCGTAAATGGGCCACAAGGCAGCGAGATGTCGCTCCTTTCGCTGAAACGCCGCGTCAAGCAGATGATCGAAGAGGAAGACGCGAGCCACCCGCTCACCGATGAGCAGATCACCAAGAAACTCGGCGACGAAGGCATCCACGTCACGCGCCGCACGGTCGCAAAGTACCGCGAAGACCTGCGCATCCCCAGCACTCACCGCCGCCGGGTCAAGGCTTGAGCGACCGCATGCCGTGACGCCTCCTGCCCGGAAGTCCTCTCCTCGCAAAAGCCCCGGCCGGAAATTGGAAATGCGGCAGCTCGTGCTGGTCACGGGCCTTTCCGGCTCAGGCAAGGGCTCGGTCCTCAAAACTTTCGAAGATCTCGGCTTTTATTGCGTCGACAATCTTCCCGTTGCGCTGATCCCCACGTTCACCGAACTCTACGAGGAAGGCCGCGGCGAAATCGAGCGCGCCGCCCTGCTAGTGGACGCGCGCGAAGGCCAGCAGATCGAGCAGTTGCCCGCCATTTACCGGAAGCTTCGCAGCAACCACCCGGTTACGCTCGTCTTCCTCGAAGCGAGCGACGACGCCCTGATGCGCCGCTTCAGCGAGACTCGTCGTCCTCATCCTCTTGGCCACGGCGCCCCGGTTGCCGAGGGCATTCGCGCCGAGCGCCGCCGCATGGCCCCGATACGCCGGATCGCGGACGTCGTCATCGACACCACGAAATTCAACGTCCACGAGCTGCGCGAGCTCATCATCGACCGCTTTCAAAAGGCGGGCACCCGCCCGCTGCTCGTTTCCGTCGTCAGCTTCGGATTCCGCTACGGCATCCCGGCGGACGCAGATCTCGTCTTCGACGTGCGCTTTCTGCCCAATCCGCATTTCGTCCCGCGCCTGCGTCCTTTCACCGGCAAGGATCGCCGCGTGGCTCGCTACATCCGTTCCTTTCCGCAAACGGACGAATTTCTCAGCCGGATCGGGAGCTTGCTCGACTACCTGATTCCGCACTACATCCGGGAAGGCAAGAGCTATCTTACGATCGCCCTCGGCTGCACCGGCGGGCGCCATCGTTCGGTCACCCTCGCGGAAGTGATTCGCCGGTCGCTCGACCGCCAGGGCTATACGACCAAGGTTGTGCATCGCGACCTGGACAAGTCGCCGGGATAGTGAGGCCTTTGTGGCGCCGCACTCTCGCCGCGATTACACCTTGCAAGACACGCACGCGGTTGCTTAGGCTAGAAGCCGTCTCGTGAACAGCTCTTGCGAGGGCGGCCTAAGCCCCGCCCTATGTCGCACATGGGCGCCGGGCTTCAGCCCCTGTAGCGAATCGGCCCCGCTCCGAAGCGATTTCTGAGATAGCCCGGTAGCTTCTAGTCGAATTCGGCAAGCGACCGGCTGACACCGACATGACAGAACACATTCCGGAGCTCACAGAACGAGACGAAATCCGGCGCCTGCTGCGCTATTTGCGTCCTCATGTGACGTTGCTCGTTCTCGGCGTTCTCCTGATCGCCGTCATGGGCATCGCGGAATTGATCGTGGCCCTCGCGATCAAGCCGGCCCTCGACGTTATTCTGAATCCTCACTCCACCGTCCAGAAGCTCGCGCTCTTCACCGTTCCGGGCACGCAGTACGTCGTGAATCTCAACGCGTTCGTGCCGCACCGCATTCACCACGTCTGGTCGGTTTTTGCCGTTGCCCTCCTTTTCCTCTTTCTGGTGAAGGGCCTCGCCGAATATTTCGGCAGCACGCTGATTCAATACGTCGGTTTGGCCGGAATCACCGATTTGCGCAACACGGTCTATTCGAGGATCGTGCAGCAGCCCGTCGGCTTCTTCCAGCACAACCCCGTCGGCCGCGTAATGTCCGCCGTGATCAGCGATATCGAGCAGATGCGCGCGGCGTTCTCCGACTGGATGGCCGAGCTCTTCCGCCAGATTTTCAGCCTGATCGCCTACATTCTCGTCCTGCTGGTGATCGACTGGCGGATGGCCGTCGGTGCTGCGATCCTGATTCCCCTCGTCGTTTGGCCCACCGGAAAGCTCGGCCGCCGCATCCGGCGCTCGTCAGAAAAGAGCCGCTCCCGCCTCGCCGACCTCAGCCAGATCCTGCAGGAGACCGTCAGCGGTAATCGCGTCGTGAAGGCCTTCGGCATGGAGGGTTTTGAGATTCGCAAGTTCCGCGAGGCCGGCCGCAATCTGTTGCGTGAAAACATGCGCTGGATTCGCGCGTTTGCCGCCACCTCGCCCCTGATGGACCTGCTGGGGGCGGTCGTGATCTCGCTCGTCCTTCTCTTCGCCCGGGGAGAGATCAAAGCGGGCCGCATGACCATCGGCGCGTTCGGCGCCTTCACGTTCGCCCTCTTCAAGGCCTACGAACCCATCAAGCGGATCGGAACCGTTTATCAGCTGTTCCTGCAGGCCATCGGCACTTCGACCCAGGTGTTTGCGTTCGTCGACCGGCCCGAAGAGATCCTCGAGGAGCCCGGCGCCAAGGCGCTGCCTCCGCTCGCGAAGTCCGTCGAGTTCGATCGCGCCACCTTCGCGTACGACAGCGGCCCGCTGATTCTGCGCAACATCGACTTGAAAGTTCCCGCCGGAGCCGTCGTCGCGATCGTCGGCTCGAGCGGCGCCGGAAAAACCACGCTCGTCAACCTCCTGCCGCGCTTTTACGCGCCGACGTCTGGCTCGGTTCGCGTCGACGGTCACGATACTCGCGGCGTCACCCTGCGCTCGCTTCGCGAGCAGATGGCCATCGTCACGCAGGAGACCATCCTCTTTAACGACACAGTGCGCAATAATCTTTGCTACGGCCGTCCCGAGACCCCGGATGCGAAAATCGTCGCCGCGGCCCAGGCCGCGCTCGCGCATGACTTCATCCTCCAGATGCCGCAGGGCTACCAGACTCTGATCGGCGATCGTGGCCAGCGCCTTTCCGGCGGCCAGCGCCAGCGCCTCGCCATCGCCCGCGCGCTGCTTAAGGACGCGCCAATCTTGATTCTCGACGAGGCCACCTCCGAGCTGGACTCCGAATCCGAGATGCTCGTCCAGGGCGCGCTCAACAATCTAATGACCGGCCGCACTGTTTTCGTCATCGCGCACCGCCTCTCGACCATCCGCCGCGCCGACATGATCGCCGTCCTCGAAGACGGCGCCATCCGCGAGCGCGGCACCCACGACGAACTTCTCGCGCGCGGCGGCCTCTACGCGCGCCTCTACGAGATGCAATTCCGCGACGCCGAACCGGTGCCGCGCGGCGCGGGTCCCGAATGATGTCCGAAGCCCGTGCCCAATCCGCGCCACCCGAGTCCTCGCCCAAGGCGTCCCAGCGTCTCCGATCGATGACCGGCTACGCCCACGCTCAGGCCGCGTTCGGCGGTTTCAGCCTTCGCGTTTCGGTTCGCAGCGTGAATCATCGTTTTCTCGACCTGCATCTGCGTGTTCCCGAAGGCTTCGAGCCTGTCGAGCCGCGCATGCGCCAGATCGTTCGTGAACGCGTGCGCCGCGGCCATCTCGACCTGACGGTTCGCTACGAACTCGCCGGTCCGGCCGCCGTGGGCGTAAATCAGGAAGTCGCAGCCGCTTACTTGGAAGCGGTCCACGCGTTGCGCGAGAAATTCTCCATTCAGGCCGAACCCGATCTCGCTTCCATCTTGCGCCTTCCCGGCGTGATCGGTCCTCCCGCGGCGTCTCTCGACGAGGAAATCGGCCGTCTCGAAAGCGTGGTCGCCAAATGCCTCACGGACGCACTCGATAAGCTCGACCGCATGCGCGAGCGCGAAGCCGACGCTCTGCGCCAGGAAATGTCCGGCCGCCTGCTGAGCATCGCCAGCCTCGCCGGCAAAATCGAAGTCCTCGCCGAGCGCGCTCGCCCCGCTTTCGCGCGCCGCCTCGAAACCCGCCTCAAGGAACTCCTCGGCGACGCCCATCTCGATCCCGCCCGCCTCGCCCAGGAAGCCGCGCTCGCCGCCGAACGCAGCGACGTCTCCGAAGAACTCACCCGCCTCGCCAGCCACGTGAAGCAATTCGACTCCCTGCTCACCGGCGCCTCCGACGTCGGCAAGAAGCTCGATTTCCTGCTCCAGGAAATGCAGCGCGAAACCAACACGCTGCTCTCGAAGACGCCCGGCAACGAAGCCGAAGGCCTCGAGATCACCCAGATGGGCCTCGAAATCAAGTCCGAGATCGAAAAACTCCGCGAGCAGGTCCAAAACATCGAATGAGCGAGAGCCCCCAGCCGCAGAAAGAGCCGTTGGTACTCATCGTTTCCGGCCCGTCGGGCTCGGGCAAATCGACTCTCGTGCAGAAGATCCTCGAGCTGCCCGGCACCCTGCTGGCGGTTTCGTGCACCACGCGCGCCCCCCGCAAGACGGAAAGCGCCGGTAAATGGTACAATTTCGTCTCAGAAGCGGAATTCCAGCAGATGGTGGCGCGGGGCGAATTCCTCGAACACGCACAGGTCTTCGGCAAGAACTGGTACGGCACTCCGCGCAAGTGGCTTGACGAAGCGCTCGCGCAGCAGAAAGACCTCGTGCTCGAAATCGACGTGCAAGGCGCCCTCCAGGTCAAGGGCAAGGTGCCGCGCTCGGTTGCGATTTTCGTTTTGCCGCCCTCGGCCACCGACCTGGAGCGCCGCATTCGGGAGCGCGGTCAGGATTCCGAGGACGAAATCGGCCGGCGGCTCGAACGCGCCCGCCAGGAAATCCTGAACTACCACAAGTACGATTTCACGATCGTCAACGACGATCTCGATCGTGCCGGCCGCGACGTGCAGGCGATCGCTCTTGCTTCGCGCTGCCTCACGGCCCAAAAAGAAGAACGCATTCGCGAGATTCTGAAATCCTTTGGAGGCTGATCTTCTCATGGCAGTTTCAAAGCAAGCACCGGAAAGCCAATTCGCCTACGTGGTCGTGGTGGCGCGCCGCGCGCGGCAGCTCATGATCGGCGGGCGCCCGCTCGTGGAAAATCCGCGCTCGCGCAAGACGTCGCGCATCGCCGAGGAAGAGCTCCAGCTCGGCCTCCTCGAATACGAAACGCCCGAATTGCCCGCGGACGAAAAGGACGGCAAGCGCCGCAAGTGACGCCTTGCGGCCAGTATTTCGCCGCGAGCTGTGATCCTGAGCGGAGTCCCGCGTCTTGCTTTTCCCGCCGCAGTTTGGCGGGCGCGGGACGCAGCGAGGGATCTGCTGTTGCTTTTGGGTTCTGGGTGGAAGCGTGGGGCTTCAGCCCCGCGATAAGGACGCGTTAAAATAGGGCTTTAGCCCCGGGGTTTTCGCGCCATGAAAATCGCATTCGGCGTCACCGGCGGAGTCGCCGCCTACAAAGCGGCCGAACTCGTCCGCCGCCTCCAGCAGGAACATCTCGACGTCCAGGTCGTCATGACCCGCGCCGCCCGCGAGTTCATCACGCCGCTCACCTTCGCCGCGCTCACCGGCCAAAAAGTGATCACCGATCTCTTCGCGCCGGGCGACGCCGCGCCCGCCAACGTCGAAAGCGCCATCGAACACATCGCCGTCGCGCAGCGCATCGATCTGCTCCTCGTCGCGCCCGCCACCGCCGACATCCTCGCCCAGTTCGCGCATGGCATCGCCGGCGACTTCCTCGGCACGCTCTACCTCGCCACGAAAGCGCCCGTCGTCGTCGCGCCCGCGATGAACGTCAACATGTGGGACCATCCCGCCACGCAGGAGAATCTCGCCACGCTCCGCGCGCGCGGCGTTCACGTCGTCGATCCCGACGAAGGCTACCTCGCCTGCGGCATGACGGGCGCCGGCCGCCTCGCATCGACCGAAGCCATCGTCGAGAAAGTTCGCGCCGTCCTCGGCCTCCGCCGCGATCTCGAAGGCCGCACCGTGCTCGTCACCGCCGGCCCCACGCGCGAGGATATCGATCCCGTCCGCCTCCTCACCAATCGCTCGTCCGGCAAAATGGGCTACGCTCTCGCCGAAGCCGCGATCCGCCGCGGCGCTCGCGCGATTCTCGTCAGCGGCCCCACCGACCTCACCGTTCCCGCCGGCGCCGATTGGGTTCCCGTCCGCACCAGCGACGAAATGCATCGTGCCGTCCGCGAGCGCGCCGCCGAAGCGGACATCATCATCATGGCCGCCGCCGTCGCCGACTACCGCCCCGCCGCGCCGCACGCCCAAAAGCTCAAGCGCGGCGAAGGCTCGCTCACGCTCCATCTCGAGCCCACGCCCGACATTCTCGCCGAGCTCGGTCGCGAAAAAGGCGCGCGCATCCTCGTCGGCTTCGCCGCCGAAACCACCGACCTCGCCGCCAACGCCCGCGCCAAGCTCGCCCGCAAGGGCGCCGACATCATCGTCGCCAACGACGTCACCCAGGAAGGCGCCGGCTTCGACGGCGACACCAACATCGTCACCCTCTTCCTCCGCGACGCCCGCGAAATCCCCCTCCCCAAGCTCCCCAAATTCGAAGTAGCCAACCGCATCCTCGACGCGGCACTCGCCCTCAAGTAACGCTGCTTTTCTGTGCTTGGTTTTTGCCGCACCTCTCGCGATCCTGCGACCGCGACCAGACGAGAGCTGTCATCCCGAGCGGAGTTCCGCGTCTTGCCGTTCCCGCCGCAGTCTGGCGGGCGCGGGACGCAGCGAGGGATCTGCTTTGTGCCCGCTATGTTCGAGCACGACCTCACAAGGCCCTTGCTATCGCTGCTTAACTTTGTTATACAAAGTACTCTGAAGATCGAGCCCTGGAAGGGCCAGGTAAAGGAGACAGCCCATGCCAAACGACCAGGCGCCGTCCCCCACAATCGGAGGTGCCGTCAACGACGCCGCCCGCTTCTGGGAACCCTGGCGCCTCATTTACAATGCGATTCTCATCGTCGCCACCCTGTCCTGGTTCCTCGCCACCTGGCCGCATTTCCGCCCGCTGCTGAAGATGTCGACGTTCGTCCTGCTCGCCATTCTCGCGATGCTGGCCAATCTCTGCTACAGCGCGGCCTATCTGCTCGACGTCCCGCTGCAGCTCTCTTCGCTCTCCGCACTCTGGCGCCGCCGTCGCTGGGCTCTGTGGCTCGCGGGCACCGCTTTCGCCGTCGCCCTCGCCAACTACTGGATCGCTGACGAAATCTACCCCTTCGTCCGCTAACCCAAGCCCGTACATTTGCGCCTTGTGAAATCGCGCATCCTCGACGCCACTCTCGAACTGAGAAGTCTCATCCCAGCGTAATTCTCGAGAGCTGTCATCCCGAGCGGAGTCCCGCGTCTTGCCTTTCCCGCCGCAGTTTGGCGGGCGCGGGACGCAGCGAGGGATCTGCTTTTGCGCACCACATCCGAGCACGCCCGGCCCCAAAGAAGGACCGTCGCGTTCGCCTTGTGAAATCCCGCGCGGTCCACCATAATCGGAAACCTCATGGACGAAAAGAAACGCGCCCGCGCCGAAGCATGGTTCCGCTACGCCGACGATCTCGGCCTCGGCCCGTACTACCTCGACCGCGCATCCCTCCGGGGCAGCGAGCCAAGCGCCAGAGAAGGTTTTGCGGGTGCCCCATCCTCCGGTGTAGGGAGGGTGGGAGCAGCCGAGCCATCCAGCACCGCCCCGCCAATCGTTGCCGCAGCAGCGAAAACGACGCCTACCGCGACTCGCACGATTCCGCAATCCGGCTCCGCTCCCGCAGCGGCTGCCACCGCGCCCGCGCCGATCCAGCGCGCAGCAGGTCTCTCGCTCTTCGAATCAACCGACCGCATCGAAGGCGACACGCTCGACCGCATCCGCGCGGACATCAGTCCCACGTGTACGCGCTGCAAGCTCCACAAAGCCCGCACGCAAATCGTTTTCGGCGTCGGCAATCCGAAAGCGCAGCTCGTTTTTGTCGGCGAAGGCCCCGGCCGCGACGAAGACGAACAGGGCGAGCCCTTCGTCGGCCGCGCCGGCAAGCTGCTCACGCAGATGATCGAAGCGATGAACCTCAAGCGCGAAGACGTCTACATCTGCAACGTCGTCAAATGCCGCCCGCCAGAAAATCGGCTCCCCGAAAAGGACGAAATCGCCACCTGCTCGCCCTACCTCCTCCGCCAGCTCGGCGTAATCGCGCCCAAGGTGATCTGCTGCCTCGGCGCTTGCTCCGCGCAAACGCTGCTCGAAACCACGCAAGGCATCTCGCGCTTCCGCGGCGAATGGTTCGACTTCCACGGCGCCAAACTCATCGCCACGTATCACCCCGCCTACCTGCTCCGCAATCCCGCCGCGAAAGGCGAAGTCTGGAAAGACCTGCAAAAAGTAATGGCCCACCTCGGCCTCCAACCACGACGCCGCTAAGAGTGGGCGCCGTAGCGGCGGGTTTCAAACCCGCCCGCGCTCGGCTGGCGCGGAAAGCTCGCCATGCATTGCTCAGCTCAGGCCGTAGGCGCGGCACAGATTGGCCCAGCGCGAAGCGCTGGGCCGGCTGGCGCAAGGACGATGCTTGCTGCGCCCTCCGTGCCGATGAGTGGCCGCCACGCATCCGTGACGGCGGTAACCGCCCCTCCGCACGCGCCTGTGGGGGTGCACTGCTTGCTGCGCGCTCTGCGCCGATGGGCGACCGCTACGCATCCGCGACGCCGGTAAACGCCGCCCCCAGACGCGCCTGTGCGGGTGCACTGCTTGCTGCGCCCTCTTTGCGCCGCTGTCCCGGCAATCGAAACGCCATTGAAGGCGGCGCTGGCACCTCTCCGCATCAGCGCCGGAGGCGCGGCAGAATATACAGCCGGGGACATGCCTGACATTTTAGACCGGGCACATTCCTGACACTTTTTGTTCTTGTTGAAGGGGATGGGGTGCAGGGGAAGGGGGGCTTTCCCTTTCCCCTGC